>Ga0302140_10000008_pt1 | contig 191293 bp, 149 predicted proteins | sample I_Bog_E1_1_FD_202095 | JGI IMG/M metagenome (GOLD analysis project Ga0302140, IMG submission 202095) | Peat permafrost microbial communities from Stordalen Mire near Abisko, Sweden - I_Bog_E1_1 | ecosystem: Environmental > Terrestrial > Soil > Wetlands > Peat | place: Sweden: Abisko... | reverse complement strand
TGAGCGTGGTCCACAGCGAGCCGCTCGCCAAGGGCGACGCTAATGGTGCCGCACAAGATGTGAAGCAAGCCGGGTGAGAGCGCATCGATCAGCCTGTGGACGCCGAAAAGCACCTCTTCATAGGCCGCATCGTCGAGGAGCATGGTGATGATAGCGTCGGAGCCAAGTTCAGCTTCGGCCGGGGTCGCGGCGGCGATGGCTCCCTCGTGAATAAGGGGCTTGGTCCGCTCTTCGCTACGGTTCCACACCGACAATTCGTGTCCGGCAGCAAGCAGCCGCAGTGCCATCGGTGTCCCCATGTTGCCTAGTCCCAGAAATCCGATTCTCATGGTTTTTTCCCGTAATCGAGGCGGCTGTGAACCTTGTCGCGAGCGACGCTAATTATGATCATAGGTTCTGCGAGAAGCGACGATTCGTATAATGCGGTTCACGAGAAAAACAGGAAAGAACTCAAATCGGGTTATTTCCGCGTTGGCGACCACTCGCCCGCAAAACCAAATCATTCGGAAAACCCTGCACTGCGCAGAGCCTTTGATAGACTCCGGTCAAGACGCAAACTCGACAGCAATAGAACGTGCATGAGATTATCCCTTTTGGGGCGACGGCTGCGAGCGCCCTTGGGTTCGCGAGCCTTCCTGAGGAGCCTTGGATGAGTCCAACGACGAAGATTTCTCCTGGCTCAACAAAACGCGCAGCTTCCGCCAACATCGATCGGGAAGAGACTCCTTTCGAGGCGGTGGCCAGCATCTGTTCAGTTCTGGTGGTGGGCCTATTCATTCTGACCTTCTTAGCTCAGAACTACCTTATTCCGTCAGGCTCGATGGAGAAAACGCTGCTTGTGGGCGATCACCTGGTCGTTGACCAGATCACGCTGATGCCGCCCCCTTCGTGGATGCCGCTCATCAGGTATCGCGAGCCGAGGCGCGGCGATATCGTGGTCTTCCACAAGCCCGTCAATCAGCCTGGTATTGATGCCACTAACGCCGACGGAACACCACAATACACTCCCCTGGTGAAGAGGTTGATTGGCGTACCGGGAGATCATATTCATCTACGCAACGGCATTGTGATTGTTAATGGTGTCGCACAGCCCGTGGGATTTGCGCAGCCGACAACGCCGGATAACTTCAACGAGTTCCTCGACGATTTCCCCGCAGTACCTCCAGCCGGGGTGCCGGGGGCAACAGAGTCGTGGGCCGTGAACTTCTCGAGTTATATCCAGGGCGGCGACCTGGTGGTTCCACCCGGCATGTACTTCATGATGGGCGACAACCGGCACAACAGCCTGGACTCGCGCTACTGGGGCTTCGTGCCGCGCGCTAACATACTTGGCCGTCCACTTTTCAACTATTGGTCGTTCGAGGCCGCAGACGGGCAACTTGAACAAACAGGATTCGGTCACAAGGTCGCGTGGATCGGCCACGTCCTGGTGCGTTTCTTCCCAGACACGCGCTGGAAGCGCACTTTCCACGTTGTTCGTTGAACCGAAAATGCGGGATACCGATTCGATATTGGTGGGTTCCGGTCTCGTCACCGCCGACTCGGACCTTTGGCAAATTTTCGCTGGACCGGACCGCGGCGAGCTGGCTTAACGTGATCCGGCTGATGCGAACCCTTCCCCCTTGGCCGCGATCCGCCTGGAACATCAAGCCATTGCCGAACCCCTCTGCGGATGCCGGGCGGAACCTCGGCAAATCGTTCTGCGTAGTTGAATGCGGAGGATGATCGTGGGAGTTCATTCGAGCGCTTCAGAAGACTTTGAAACTGTTTGCTCAACAGAGCGACTCTATTCAACCTGGGGCAACGCCATTGCATTGCTAGTTTGGCTAGCGGCCAGTGCTGTGGCTTTCCTCCCGTTTGCCTCCGATACTTCACCGTGGGACGCTCTAACCTTGCGCGTTCCGGGAAATCAAGGCAATTGGTGGCACTTTCTTGCTGCTGCTCCCTTCTTTCTGGCATTTCCGACGACTTGGCTGCATCTGCGCGCTCTGTTTTCATCGCAGCTATCTACGGCGAGAGGGCGAAAAATGATCTGGAGCGCCGCCGGTTTATCGATCGCGGGGACTCTGGCCGTGGAGTCTCCATTCTTGCTGCATCTCGCGGGAACCAGCGATTGGCAGCGTTTCTCAGTCTTGAGCCTGGGCTTTGGCATAGTAGCCGCATGCGCCGTGATTCTGGTACTACGACGCCGACAGTTCTCGCCAACTCGAGCGTGTCTTGCGGGCCTCATCACCGCTTATCTTGCCAATGCGTCGTTGTGTCTGGTCGTCTATAGCGAAGCAACCGGAGGCGTGGGATCGAGATCGGGCTGGCTGGTGTCGATGGTGATCGTCTGGCCCATTGTTTTCGAGCTTATCTGGCTGTTCATCCAGACCTTTCGAGCACACGATTCGAAAATCAATCCACACGCTGCATGAACCTGGGCGATTCTGTTGTTCTTGCTGAATCGCCGCACAACATGATGCGCACGGATCGTTGAGGCGACCAAGATATCTGCGAATGAAAATCGGATCGGGCATGGGATGCTCCGGGGACGTGAAGTGGAGGGATAGGACGGTTAAAGAAGGGAGATTCGCTTGCGGGGATTGAATATGATCCGTTATTAACTTGCTGGCTGTGATCACAATCACGTTATCACGATGCGTGAAAGGCCTCGGTTTCTGCACGACGCGCGAGCTATTCCGTCTTCGCCAGCGTGGTGATCAGGTTTTCGCGCAGACGATTGGCGAGCGAGTCCGAGAGGCGCAACACGCGCAGCCAAATGATGATTGCGACTACCGCGAGGACGAGGAAGATGGGCACGGAGATCCATAGGCGGTCGAACCACGCGCATAGGGCAAAGACGCCTGCGCCGACGCCGAGAACACCAACTTGAATGAGCATGCTGAGCACGTTGCTGGTTTGCGATCCGCGCTGGCGGCCGATGCGGCCCAGGCGAATGCGATAAGGCATGTAGAGCGAAAAGGCGTTGCCCGCCGCGAAGTGAACCGGCAAGGAAAACAGCAGCCATGCCGCGGTCGATGCGAGCGCGATGGGCGTGGGCTTGCCGAGGCGCATGCTTGCTAAAACATAGACCAGCGCCGCATCCACGAGATAGAGCACGCCGTAAAAAAGATTCTTGGCCAGGATGACGGTGCGGATGGGCGTGGGTGAGAGAAACAGCAATTGAATTCCTGGTCCCTCGGCTCCCAGGTTGTTATAGAAGATCTGCGTGAACCCGACGAGCGCGTAGCCGAGGCTGATGAGCAACGCCATGGGCGCCGCGTGGACGCCCATAGAGCCGGTGCTGCGATACAGTCCCGAGAAAATGAACACCATCAATAAGGGTGCGCCGATTCCGTAGAGCAGCGGCAGCGCGCGCATGAGTGTGCGCAGTTCCTTTTCGATCACGGCAGCGATGGGACCGGAACCATCAATCAACCATCGGCCGCGATGACGCATTTCAGTTTTGCGCGAAGGAGCATAGCCGAGGTTTTCGCCGCGATATTCGGCGCGCAGACGAAGCGCCAATACACCGCCCGCAGCCAGCATGTAGAGGCCGAGTACGCTGAGTGATTCTGCCGATTTGTCGACGGCGTGGTCGGCGGATTTACTGATGGCGCTGGCAGCGAGTCCGGGCGGCAACCAACGCTGAATGGAGTCGACCGTCTTAAGTTCATTGGCGGTGACGTGGCGCGCGTGTGAAGTTGATTGGCCACGGAATGCGGGATTGAGAAACTGCAGACCCAGAAGTGCCAGGAAAAACACGACGCTGACGATCTCGCGCGTACGTCGCTGGGCCAGCCAGCGGTCGATCCAGGCAAAAATGGCGCGCACCAGAAATACATTGAAGAGCGCAAAGGCCCCGAGCGAGAAGGCGGACCAGGCGAAGATGCTGGGCCTGGCAGCGACGATGCCGATCCACACGCCCAGGCAGCAAAGGGCGCCGATGATCGTGGATACATCGATGAAACCGAAGATGAGATGGAGCAAGAAATACGCGCCAAATCCCACGGGAAAGCGTAACAGTCCCTCAAGGTCAAATTGGGCTTGAACCGAAGCCAGGGCGACCGGAACCACTTGCCAGATAACGAACAGAACCCAGAGGATCAGGGAGAGCATCGACCATTCGTCGTTGACCGCTGCTCCGAATGCGCCTGCGCCGAGTCCGACGGCCAGACCGAGCCCCATAAGCCCATAGATGATGAAGGCGACGGAGCTCGCGCCAAATTCAATTGCACCTTGAGTCGAGCGCAGACTGTTTTTGAACATGCTCCAGCGCACGGCTGCGAGGGCTCGATATTGCGCCCGCGACATGCGACTGAACGTGCTGCCCGATTCGATTAGGACAGCCATGAGAGTTCCTGCTGCGTCTCGACGGCGCCGGCTCCAACGATCGAAAGAAAGATTTCTTCAAGCGTGAGACGCTGGCCGGATTCAGTGCCGGGGAGCGAACTGGCAACACCGGCGCGCAGCTCTTCAAGCGAGCCGTTGGCCACCAGGCGACCTTGGCTGATGATGGCTACGTGGCTGCACAGGCGCTCGACAATCTCAAGCACGTGAGTGGTAAGGAAGATGGTTGCGCCGCGGCTGATCATGCCTTGGAGCATCGACTTGAGCATGCCGGCGGCAATGGCGTCGACGCCTTCGAAAGGCTCGTCGAGAAACAAGACTTTGGGCCCGTGAATGACGGCGGCAGCGAGAGCCAGCTTCTTTTGCATGCCGTGGGAAAAGTCGGTGACAAGCTTGCGGCTCTCGTTGGCGAGTTGCATGAATTCGAGCAGCTCTTCCGTGCGGCGATTCGTCGTGTCTTTGTCGAGGCAGTACATGCGGCCCACGAAGCGCAGGTATTCAGGCGCGGTGAGACGGCCGAGCAGCGCCATGCCTTCAGGGACTACGCCGATTTGGCGCTTGAGTTCGAGAGAGCCGGCAGTGAATGGTTGACCAAGAATCTCGATGCTGCCGGCGCTTGGTTCAAGCAGGCCTGTGAGCATCTTGATGGTGGTCGACTTCCCTGCCCCGTTGGGCCCGAGAAAGCCGAAGAACTGGCCGGGGGCGATGCTGAGGGTTACATCTTGAACGGCCGTCAGCGCGCCGAAGTTCCGCGTTAGCCCGTGAGTTTGAATTGCCGCTGTTCCCATTGCCGCAAGCATAACAAGGTTTGATTACGTGACGAAATCGAGGCTCATAACGCTCAGCGACGATGTGCAGGTGATGGCAATGGGTGAATCACACGGTTACTGCATCGATGACTCCGACGTTCGTTGAAGAACAACTGCAGATCCTTCACTGCGTTCAGGATGACACCCTATTATTAGGGCCCTGCTCAGATTTGAAGGTACGTTCAAACTCAGAACACTGGTCCGTTGGCATCGGGAATCGGTTGCGGGTCATGCTTCCGCAACAGCCTCATCGGGAGGTGCGAGTGGATCGTTATCGCGATCGGTCACATCGGCGATAGCAGCCAGTTTTGCAGCCAACTCTGGCGTCCAGCTATGTTCGGCCACGCGCCAACTCCAATTGCCATTGGCCACCGCGGGCGTATTCATGCGGGCTTCGGAACCCAACTCGAATAAGTCTTGCGCGGGCACGATAGAGAGTTGCGCCACGCTGTCGGCAACGACGCGAATGAGCGACCAAACCGGGCTGCTATTCGAATTAAGTTCGCCGATGTAAGCATGAACAGCAAGCTTCTCAGCCTTGCTTGCGACGTTCCACCAGCCGAGGGTCGTGTCGTTGTCGTGCGTGCCGGTGTAGGCCACGGTGCCGGGCGTGTATTGGTGGGGCAGATGCATGTGCGCGCCCTTGTCGCTAAATCCGAATTGGATCACCTTCATGCCCGGCATTGCTAACTCAACACGCAGCGTCTCGACTTCCTTGGTGATCATGCCCAGATCTTCAGCGACGAGAGGCAGCGATCCGAGCTTGGCCTCGAGTGCGCGAAATAGCTTTAGTCCCGGAGCCTTGACCCATTCGCCATTGATGGCTGTTTCCTCTTTGGCGGGAATCGACCAATAGGCTTCAAATCCGCGGAAGTGGTCGAGCCGCACAATGTCATATAGACTGCAGGAGCGGCGAATGCGCTCGACCCACCAATCGAAACCGTGGGCCTCCAGTACGTCCCAGCGATAGAGCGGATTGCCCCAGCGCTGACCGGTTGCGGAGAAGTAGTCGGGAGGTACGCCGGCGACAGAAATGGGCCGCAGATCCTCGTCGAGGTCGAAGATGTCCGGGTGCACCCAAACGTCGGCCGAATCCATGTTGACGAAGATGGCAATGTCGCCGAGGATGCGAATGCCTTGGAGGGCCGCGGCCGCGCGCAGTTGTTCCCACTGGATTGAAAATGCGAACTGCAGCACCTGTTCCCGCGATAAGTCCTGGGCGTGCTTGGCGGAGACCTCAGCCAGCGCAGCGGCATCGCGACGGCGAATGGGGTCAGGCCATGCGGTCCAGGCGCCGGTATTGAACTCGCGCCGCAACACCGCATAGTATGCGTAGTCGGCAAGCCACACAGCCTCCGCTTTGCAGTAGGCATCGAACTGCTGCCACTGGCGGTTCAGCTTGGGATCGTGAGGGGCACGCTCGAGAAAGTTTGCCGCGGCCTGGTGTAGCAGAGGCAATTTGCGCTGCTCGACTTCGTCGTAGTTCACATTGCCGCCACGCCCGGCGAGGCCGGCAATCTCCTCGCCGCTGATCCATCCCCAGTCCGCCAAATACTCAAGACTGATGAGGTAGGGATTGCCGGCAAAGGCCGACGAACCGGCGTAGGGCGAGTTCCCGTATCCCGTGGGACAGAGCGGCAACACCTGCCAGATGTGCTGGCCTGACTGGGCCAGAAATGCCACAAAATCGTGGGCTGCGGGTCCCAGATCACCGATGCCACCGTAGGAAGGCAACGAACTGACGTGCAACAAAACTCCAGAGGAGCGCGCGAATTCCATAACCTTATTATCGGATGCGGCATTGCAGTCATGAGGGTGGATCGAAAGGGAGTTTCGGCGGGCAGGACATCGATCGATCAACAGGCACGGTGGGCGACTACAATGTGTGTGTTCTGTAGTCGCACTTAAAACGACCTTGAAAACTGAGGACTATCCCTTGGAAAATCGATTCTGCCGCTCTTTTCTCTCCGCCATGGTATGCATACCATTGGCATTTATCACGCTTGGCGCCATGGCCCAGGCCAATCCTCCTGAGCCGGTGGTCTTGAGCGCTGGATGGCAACTGCAGGATGTGGCCAAGGTCAAGCAGGATGGCTCCAAGATATCGTCTGCATCGTTCAAGACAAAGGACTGGTATGCCGCCACGGTGCCGGGGACGGCGCTGACAACGCTGGTGAACAACCACGTCTATCCCGAACCTCTTTATGGCGAGAACAACCGTCCGGAGACGATTCCCGAGAGCCTGGCGCGGACTTCTTATTGGTATCGGGCCGCAATTGACATTCCCCAGAGTTATGAGGGAAAGCACATCTGGCTGAACTTCGACGGCATCAACTATTCGTCGGCGATCTGGGTCAATGGGACGCAGATCGGCACCACGCGCGGCGCGTTTATTCGCGGCAAGTTCGACATTTCTTCGCATGTGAAGGCGGGCAGCAAGGCCGTGGTAGCCGTGCTCGTGGCGCCGCAACCGCATCCCGGCGTCTCGCATGAGCACACCATTCGAGGTGGAATGGGAAAGAACGGCGGTATCACCGCGATCGATGGGCCGACGTTCCTGTCGACCATTGGATGGGATTGGTTGCCGGCGATTCGCGATCGCGATACCGGCATCTGGCAAAAGGTGTTTCTGTCGGCGAGCGGGCCGGTACTGGTGAAGGACCCGCTGGTAACGACCGATCTGCCGTTGCCGAGGACTGATTCGAGCGATGTGGCCGTCAGCGCCACGGTCGAGAATGTTACCGATCAGCCTGTATCCGGCGTGCTCAAAGGAACGATAGAGAATATCAACTTCGAGCAGTCGGTCGAGGTTCCGGCTCATGGGACTAAGGTGGTAAAGTTCGATCCGACGACCACTCCCGCACTTCACATCGACCATCCGCGCCTGTGGTGGCCGAATGGATATGGACCGCAAAATCTATACAAGCTGCACCTCAGCTTTGAGCAGAAGCTACAAACATCGGACGCGCAGGATGTTTCGTTTGGCGTGCGCAAAATCAGCTACTCGGTGCCCGATTCTGAGAACCTGACTATCTCGGTCAATGGCGCACGGGTGTTCATTCGCGGCGGCAACTGGGGACTGGATGAGGGACTGAAACGGATTCCGCGCGAGCGGCTTGAAGCCGAAATTCACATGCATCAATTGGCCAATCTTAACTTGATTCGCAACTGGGTTGGCCAGAGTACCAGCGAAGATTTCTACGAACTTTGCGATAAGTACGGAATCCTGTTGTGGGATGAATTTTTCCAGCCCAATCCGAGCGATGGGCCTGACCCGACCGACCTCGATACTTACATGGCGAACGTGCGGGACAAGATTTTGCACTTTCGCAATCATCCCGCTATTGCGGTGTGGTGCGCGCGCAACGAGGGCTTTCCACCTAAGGAGATCGACGATCGTTTGCGCGTGCTGATGGCGGAGTTGGAGCCGACGCGTCGCTATCAGCCGAGTTCTACTTCGGGAGCCGGCGTGCGGTCTCATGGACCATACAACTGGCGCACACCGCGCGACTATTACATCATCACTGACGATTTTTTCAAGACTGAAACGGGCAGCATGTCGGTGCCGACGCTGGAGTCGATTCACGGCATGATGCCTCAGAAGGATTGGGAAACGATCAACGACGACTGGGCCGAACACGATATGACGGGCGGAGCGCAGGCTGGCGATCAGTATCCCGGTATCGTCGCCAGCCGCTATGGAAAGATCGCGAACCTTGCCGACTTTACGCGCAAGGCGCAGCTGATGAACTACGAGGCGTATCGCTCGATGTATGAAGGACGCAACGCGCAGTTATTCCATCCGGCAACCGCAGTAATTACATGGATGAGTCATCCCGCGCAGCCTAGTTTTGTATGGCAGCTTTATCACTACGACATGGAGCCGAACTCGTCGCTGTTTGCGGTGCGGAGCGCGGGCGAGATGGTACACATTCAATTCAACGAAGCTGATGGCGAACTGCAGGTCATCAACAATTTGCCTGAAGCCGTGAATGGCGCTGAGGCGCATGTGGCCATCTATAACCTCGACGGCAAAGTGGTTTATGAGCACACGGCAGCGGTGAATGCGCCGCCGGCGACTGCGCTCGATCTCGGACCTGTCGAAATTCCAGCTAGTGTTTCGAGCGTTCATTTTTTGAAACTGGAATTGCACGATGCATCGGGCAAGCTGGTTTCGCGCAACCTCTACTGGCGTTCTCTGCCTGTTCATCCGGACGACTTCACCGACCTGGATAAGCTGCCCGGTGTTCAGTTGGAGTCGAAGATTGAGCGTCACGATGCGGACGGAAAATGCAAGGTCACAGTCACTCTGCACAATGCGACGAGTAACATTGCAGTAATGGCGCATGTGCAGTTGCGGCGGCAAAAATCGGGCGAGCGCGTGTTGCCGGTGTACTACGACAATAACTATGTTTCGCTGGTTCCGAACGAGTCGGAAACGATCAACATTGAAGCCGACCTCAAGGATCTGAATGGCGAGGATGCATTGGTCGTGGTCGACGGATGGAATACCACTGTTGCTGCGACCTCAGCAACGGGGGTTTCGATTGCACCCAATGTTGACGCGCAACCGAGCCACTCACCAGCGACGGGCCTGCCGTTTCAAACGGTAGGACTGCGATAAGATCAACGTCGAGGCCAACTGTTGATTTTGACAAAGGTTCACCGCATGACTTCGACGTTGCATCTGAAATTTGCTTTAATCCTTGTGCTGCTCGCGGCTCCGATCGCCGCGGCAGCACAGCATTTTAACGGGGCCAAGGCTCTGGACTACGCGCGCGAATTTGTCGCCATCGGGCCGCGTTGGCCTACCAGCCAAGGCCATGTGAAGGCCGAGGTGTATCTTCGTTCGCACTTTCAGCGCGATCAGCTTGAGGAAGATACATTTACCGCTGACACTCCTATTGGTCCGGTTAGTATGCGCAACTTTATCGTGCGCATTCAGGGAAAAAAAGATGGAGTGATTGTTCTCGGAACTCACTACGAGACGAACTACCCGCTGCGCAATATCAACTTCGTCGGAGCCAATGATGGCGCGGCTACCACGGGATTGCTGATGGCGATCGCCGATCAACTTCGCGGCAAACAACTCGATGGTTACTCGGTGTGGCTGGTGTTTTTTGACGGTGAAGAGGCTATTAATAGTTGGTCGCAATCGGACTCAACCTACGGCAGCCGCCACCTGGCTGCGAAGTGGGGGCGCGACGGTACACTCAAGCGCATCAAGGCGTTCATGCTGGCCGATATGATCGGCGACAAGGATCTCGACATCCAGCATGAAACCAGCTCGACCGATTGGTTGGTGGCGCTGGTAAAACACGCTGCGCACAAGTTTGGTTACGACCGGTATTTCTTCCAGACCGATGAAGCGGTGGAGGACGATCACCTGGCGTTTGTGCATCGGGGCGTGCCGTCGATCGACGTGATCGACCTCGACTACGGGCCTAACAACAGCTATCACCACACGGCCCAGGACACGCTCGATAAGGTCAGCGCGCATAGCCTTACCATTGATGGAGACGTGTTTCTGGAGACGATTCGGCTGATTAATCAACGATAGGGCCCTGCATGTCGCTGGAATCGGAGAACTGCCTTCCTGTAGCATTTATCAGGAAAGGCGATTCTCATGACCGCGATTGAAGGAGACGTTTCTGCACTTTTTCTTGAGTTTTCGCGCCGCAAACTGCTGGAGCAATACTGGCCGCGGCTGCGAAATTCGGTGGCTCCGCTGACCGAGGAGCAAGTCTGGTGGCGCGCCAACGACGCTTGCAACAGCATTGGGAACCTTATTCTGCATCTGAATGGAAATGTGTACCAATGGCTGGTGGCGTCTTTTAGTCGGCTCGACGATCGTCGCGACCGGCCGGCGGAATTTAGCGCAAAGGGTGGGACATCGGCGGCAGAGTTGCTCAGCCTGTTGGGCGCAACTATCGATGAAGCATCGAAGGTGCTGTCGCGGCTGACAGAAGCTGAATTGACAGCTCCGTACGACATTCAGGGATACCATGTCCGCGGGCTCGATGCGGTTTACCAAGTCGTTGAACATTTTGGCTTGCACTACGGACAGATTCTCTACATCGCGAAGGCTCTTACTGCGACAGACCTTGGTCTTTATCGCGAACTGAGCGCAACGGGCCGAGCTTCATGAGAGTTGGCTAGATTGATAATTGGCGGCGCATCGTGGACGTGGTGGTTGGGTTTTCACGCTGCCGTAATTGCGCTGCTTGCGGCCGACTCATTGCTGCCGGGGCACCGCACCGAGTCGAAAAATACCCAGGCCATTGCGTGGATGTGGACTGCATTTCTCGCACTGTGCGCGGCAGGCTTCGCTGCATGGATCGCCGTTGCGCAGGGGCGCGTCTCGGCGCTGCAGTATGTTGCCGGATATACGATTGAAACTTCGCTCAGCGTCGACAATTTGTTCGTTTTCCTGGTTATTTTCCAGGGGTTTCGCATCAGCGCGGCGCGGCAACACAAGGCGCTGTTGTGGGGTGTGGCCGGCGCGGTGGTGCTGCGGGGGCTCTTCATTGTCGCGGGTATTTCGCTGCTGCACCGATTCGAGTGGATCACTTATGTCTTCGGATTGTTTTTGCTTTATGCCGCATGGCGACTGGTGCGCGGCGGCTCGGCACACGCAGCGATACCAGCATGGATTCGCAACCTGCAACCGGCCAAAGGCTCATTATTGCCGGTGATTTTGGCTGTCGAAGTAACCGATCTATTGTTCGCGGTCGATTCGATTCCCGCGGTGCTGGCGGTCTCGCACGACCCGTTCATCGTCTACACATCGAACATCGCAGCGGTTCTCGGATTGCGCTCGCTTTACTTCGCGCTGGCTTCGCTGCTTGATCGTTTCCGCTATCTGCACTATGGGCTGGGCGCGTTGCTGGCTTTCATCGCGCTCAAGATGCTGACGGCGCGATGGTACGACCTGCCCATCACCATTTCATTGGTGGCGATGGGAGTCATTCTTGCCGTGTGTGCGGTCGTGTCGTTGCTTGCCGATCGACGTTTCGGTAAGCCGGCCGCGCATTAGTGAGCAGGATCGCGTAACACGGCGCGAATCAGTACTCCCAGCAACGCTAAGATCACCGCTCCCCAGAATGCGGGTCCGATCCCGTATACATGGAAGCCTCGCACAATGCTCGACGCAGCCAGGATCATCAATCCATTAATGACGAGCAGAAACAGGCCGAATGTCAGTATGCTAATGGGAAATGTGATGATCTTGAGTATGAGGCCGATGGTTGCGTTGAGCAACCCGATCACAAGTGCGGCGATCAGGGCGGCGCGCAGGCCGTGAACAACAAATCCAGGGACGATTCTTGAAGCAATCAACAGGGCAATGGCGCTCAACAGCCAGTGGATCAGAAGCCTGAGCATGAGGGTCGTTCTCCTTGCAGGTGCGTGCAACTGCTTTGTCAGTACAACATAGCTGTTAGATGCGAACAAGCGTTTGCCGTATAACATCTCGACAGGGTTGCGTGTGTAGACTGCGCCAAATTCGGGTGCGTGGCAACTTTTCTCGGAGGCCGATGTCCAAACAGAATAGTTCATTGGGAGTGGAAATCATGCATTTGTGCCGCTTATCTTACTCCGTGTGCATTCTGGCGGCTATCGCTCTGACGTCGTCGCTTGCGATGGCTCAACCCGGGTCGAATGCGCCGCTGCCGGACATTCGCCAGCTCATCCGCGAAGTGCAGGATCATCAGAAGCAACTGGAAAAGATTCGCGAGGCTTACACCTACAATTCAACGCAAACGACGCAGGACATCGACTCGAACGGCAAGGTTACGAAGACCGAAACGGTCGAGGGCGAGGATTTCTTTGTCAATGGACACGTGATTGAACGCACGGTCAAGAAAAACGGCCAGGCACTCAATAGTCACGACGAGCAGAAAGAGACCGAGCGCGTCACCAAGCTGGTCGAAAAGGCGGAGAAAACTCCGCCCGAACAGAGTCTTGAAGGCCAATCGATCAGCGTGAGCCGCGTGCTTGAGATCATGGACGTGAGCAATCCGCGGCGCGAAAACTATCGCGGACGTTCCACGATTGTTTTCGACTTTGTAGGCCGTAAAGACGCCAAGACGCATGGGCTTGCAGAGGATGCGTCGAAGAAGCTCAAGGGCACTATCTGGGTCGATGAAGCCGATCGCCAGGTTGCGCACCTTGAGGTTACATTTGACGATAATTTCCACGTAGCCGGCGGCTTGCTTGCCAATGTGCAGAAGGGGTCGAACTTCCATTTCGACCAGGCCCCGGTTGACAGCGGCCTGTGGCTGCCGACCGGCGGTGAGGGCATGGTGCAGGCCCGTATCCTGCTGCTCAAAAACATGCGTCAACACTTCACTGAGCGTGACTACGACTACAAACGCTTCCGCGTCGATACGCAGCAATCGAAGGATGCGACGGTCGTTCCCAATCCGCTAAAGTAAATGCAACATGGAAGATTGGTTTCGACGGAAGAGTTTTCTCAAGCATAATGAGCGGCTGGTGATCGAAGAGCACAATCTATAGGCTGAACCTCGCCGCTGATGTTGGTAGTCCGAGATTCGTCGACGAACAACAGCAGATTCTTCGCTCCCCCCCCCGAACTGAAAGACGTTCGGGGCTCCGTTCGTTCAGAATGACAGTCGATTTCATATTGTGTATTTCAGAAGCAGAACCCTGGCGGCAAACGACCAAGGCCCGCATCGATTGCTCGGGGCGGGCCTTGGTCGTTTCTTCGCATTAAGGTGCGGCTCTTACTCTCCTGTATCCGCCGGTGTCGGAGCCTTGGCATTGATGCGGATGCGATTGTGTTTTTTGTAATCGTTGGTCACGCTGCTCGCGAACAGCTCGAAGGCTTCGTTGCGCCGCTGATCAAGCATCTGATCGCGGGTCTGATCGAAGTTCTTCTGGATGTCGTCGGCGCTCGGTTCCTGCTTGTCTACGAGTTTGGCAACCACACCGGTGCGGCCCGCATTGATCGGTCCGCTGATGTTGCCTACAGCCAGATCGAAGAGCTGCGGAGCGACCTGGCCCAACTGCCCGAGATCGGGCACCTGTCCGGTCTGACCAACCAGGTCGGAAGACTTAACCGTCGCGCCCACTTCTTTGGCAGCCTTGGCCAGATCGTTTCCGGAATGAGCTTTGTCGGCGAGTTCCTTGGTCTTTTCGGTGAGCAACGCAGGCAGCCGCTCGTCGCGATAGTCATCGGCTACGTGGCTTTTCCAATCGGCAAAGTTGGGCGCGTGCGCGGGGCTGATGCCGGTCACCTGGAAGATCGCGTAGCCCTCACCCGTGGGCGCGTACTGCGCAGGATCGCCTTGCTTGGCGGCGAAGGCCTTTGACACCAACTGCGAGCCGTCAGGCAACGTGCCGATGGTTCCCTTGGGGTCGACGGGCGGTGTAGTCACGACTTCAAGATGGTGCGCTGCCGCGGTTTTGTCCAAGCCGTTTTTCGCGGTTTCGCTGGCCAGAGCGCGGGCGTAGTTTTCTTCTGCCTGCGACAGTTTTTCGCGGACTAGTGTGGCCTGAATCGTCGGCAGCACTTCATTGATCGTCTGTGCGTGGGCCTGCTGGCGCTCTTCAACCTGCACGACGTGATAGCCGAACTGCGACTTCACAATCTTGGTATCGCCAATCTTCTGGGTGAAGAGGGCGCTGTCAAACTCGGGCACCATGCGGCCGCGTTGCGCAAAGCCGAGTTCGCCGCCTGAGTCCTTGCTGCCGGGGTCGTCGGAGTTCTTCTTGGCCAGGTCGGCAAAGTTCGCTCCACCCTGGATCTGCTTCAACAGTCCCTCAGCCTTGGCCTTTGCCGCCGCATCCGTCGTAGCATCGGCGCCGGGCGCGACCTTGATGAGAATGTGGCGCGAGCGAGCCTGCTCGGGCACCGAATACTCACTCTGGTGCGCATTGTAGTACTGCTGAATCTCCTGCTGCGAAGGCTGCGGTACTCCGCCGGGCAGTTGCTCGGGAGTGAACGCGAAGTAAGTAATCTTGCGCTGCTCGGGAACCGCGGTCGCATAGCGCGCCGCATTCTTCTGGAAGAACGCTTGAAGATCGCTGTCGGAAGGATTGATCGATTTGCGCAGATCGTCGCCCGACAAAACCGCGTAGTCAAACTTGATTTTGATGTTTTCCTTGCGATAGGAGTCGCGGACTTCCTTGTCGCTTATCGAGACGCCGGCGGTCACGAGTGCTTCGAGACGACGAATCACGATCTGGCGCTTGATGTTGTCTTCAAAATCGGCCACCGACATATTGAGCCGGCTGGTGACCAGGGCCGTATACTGCTGATCGCCGATGAACTTGCCATTGGGGAAGATCGCTTCGCCGGTCGGACCCGTATGCAGGAACTGGATCACGTCGTCATTGGTGGCGCGGATGCCGAGACGTTCCGCCTCAGACAGCAGGATCTGCTGCTGTACAAGCTGCTGACCAACCTGCTGCGCGAAGAAGTTCACGATCATCGGGTTGTCAGCGTATTGCGGATTGCGCTGCTGGATTTCCTGCCGCGCCAGCTGGTTCACACGCTGCTGGGTGACCGTCTCTCCGGCAGAGAGGAAGCGGCTATACCAATGCGGATAGATCACCGCAAACGTGTCTGAGCTGGAGGCGCTTTGGCCGGTGAGGCCGGGAATCAGGTAGACCACCATCGATACGGAAGCGGCGGCGATGATGACGACGAACAGCGCCTTGGTGACGCGATTATCTCTTTGCAGGAAGCGAATCATGGATGGATTTTCAGCCTTCTACTCTCTACGCGCGCAAGGCAAGAACCTGGCTGGGCCGGCGAATTGGCCGACGGCGGGCATCTCCCGTGAATGCGCAATTCTCGCTCGACGCGATTCCCATCATTATAGACGAGCCGGGGATGCCTGAGCTTTGTCAAAAAGCAGAGCGGGCACCCCGCTTAGGAGATGCCCGCTGAACTGCTTAGGTTAATTCAGATTTATCGCCAGTAATAATAGCCACCGGAGATGTAATAAGGCCGGTAATAGACCGGAGGCGGTCCGTAATATCCGGGGCCGTAGGGTGAGTAGTAGCCGCGGCGAACCAAGGTCGGGCCGGCAGGATAGAGGCCCTGCGCCAAGCGAGCCGCCTCTTGCGGACTGACCGGATCGACTGTCAACGGCGTGTTCAAGTGGAACGTGACCAGCGCCTCAGCCGGAATCCATGCACGCGGTCCGGGCGTGGCAGCAGAAGCCGCAGTGCCCACGGTGCCGCCGGCAGCCGCGCCAATGGCTGCGCCACCGCCGCCGCCCGCCGCGCCACCGATGAGGGCGCCGAGCAGCGCGCCACCCACGATGTTGCCGGCCGTGCGTCCTGCTTTGTTCGGACCCTTGACCTTAAACTGATCGGAATCAAGCGGATAGCTCTTGCCACCGAGATCGAGCGAAACCAGCTTGAGAGCCAAAACCGGCGCTCCACCCAGCTCGCCGGCATTCTTGCTCTCCGAAACCACGCCATGAACAGTGGCGCCGCGCGGAATTGCCAGGTAGCCGTTGACGGCTACATCGCGAATTACGGTGAACTCAACAGGTGTTCCGTCCTTGGCGCGCTTGTTATCGAGCGACTCGTTGGTCCGTAACTGCAGCACCGTCCCTTGCGCCACTGTGATGGGACCTTTGGCCGGCGTGTAAGACGGCTGCGCGTACTGCGGGCGCTGCGGATAGCCCTGAGGCGGTCCATAGCCCGGAGGCGGTGGCGGATAACCAGGCTGCTGGCCATAAGCAGGCTGCTGTTGCTGCGGATAACCCTGCGATTGTTGCTGAGGGTAGCCTTGTGGCTGGCCATAGCCCGGCTGTTGTTGCTGGGGATAGCCGGATTGAGGAGCATTATTCGGTTGCTGTCCGTAACCGGGCTGGGGCGCAGTGTTGCCCGGTCCGTATCCCGGCTGCTGAGACGGATCCTGCTGCTGATTGTCGGCGACGTCAGCGTTGGGATCAGGCGCGCCTTGTGCGTCCTGGGCGTCGGCGGGGTTGCCGACCTTCAAATTGTTGTTGACCTTGGTGACGCCGGGGACCTTAGCGGCAATCGATTCAGCCAATTGCCGGGATGCATCGCTCGAAACCGTTCCCGAGAGCGTGACCTGGGACTGGATCGTGGCGGCGGTAATCAGGTCGTTCTTCAGTGCTTCCGATGCGTCGAGGGCCTGTACAACGGCCATTTCGATCTGACCATCGGTACGCTGACCGCTAGCCGGGGCGGTGGAGTTCTGCGCCGGCGCGTCCTGGGCAAGCAAATAAGCGCCAGGCATGGCAAGCAACGCAGTTGAAACCAAAGCCGAGGGAATCATCCGTCTAACCAGTGTTCTGTTCATCTCTAAATCTCTCCTCCACACCAAGTTCTGCGTACGGGTGCTGCTCCGGGGCGCTCAACCCTTTGACGGGGAAGTCGCCTGAGCTGTCATCTGTTTGAACCCGCCTTTCGGCGAAAAGTTCCGCGACCGAAGGACGCTCCAATAATGGACCATAAACGTCGTCCGGCGCAGCTTCTGCCTCATTTTGGATGCTATAGGAGAGCCGGAGGCATCGCCTTTCGCAGATTCTCGTCGTCGGGAAGAAAGAGTTGAAACACCGTTCCCGACCCGCCTCCCCCGTTGGCTGTGCGGCTGCGGACGCGCACCATGCCCCCGTGCTTGAGGATGATTTCGTGACTCACCCACAGGCCGAGCCCCGTTCCGGTTACGTCCTTGGTTGTAAAAAAGGCCTCGAAGATACGTTCCTGCACGCCGGATTCCATGCCGTCGCCGGTATCGGCAACCGTAAATCGAACCCCGATCACGTCGGGAAATCTCCAGTTGCGCGACGGGCGCGCTCGCACCACCAGGCGGCCCCCGGAACTGGTGGCGTCAACGGCATTGCCGACAAAATTGGCAATCACCTGACGAATTTCTCCCGCATAACAGAAGATATCGAGGGTCGGATCATATTCGCGCTGCAACCCAATGTTGGCTGAGTTGAGGCGTCCCTGATAAAGATTCAGTACCGAATCGAGCAGATCGGCCATCGTGGCCCGCGCCGGCGAAGTCGACTGGCGGTAAAAGCGCAGCGTCTGTTGCGCGATTTCGGCGATGCGGTGGGCTTCATGCTCAGCCATCGAAACGTAGTTGAGCGCCTGGTCGTCGAGCCTGCAGAAGTTCCGCAACAGGAAGAGAAGATTGGTGATCGCTTCGAGCGGATTATTGATCTCATGGGCGATCGAGGCTGCTAGACGGCCTGTTGCCGCCAGCTTTTCGGTTTTCCGCAACGAGTCTTCATTGCGCTTGCGCTCGCTGACATCCTGCACAATCACGCCGGCCCAGCGCGCCTTGATCGGCATGGTGTGAACCGGATAAGCGCTGAGGACCCAGGTCCAGGGACGATTGCGCGTTCCACTGCGGCCGTGAAGTTCGAGATCGTGGACCGGTTCCCCGCCGGTAAAGACCTTCGTCAGGGCTCGCTCTACCTCTTCGGCTACGGTGTCGGGCAGCAGTTCCGGCAGAGTCCGCCCCAGGTGACGGCCGAGCGGAACGCCGGTGAGGTTGGCAAAGACACGGTTCACGCGGACGATGCGGCAACGGCGATCAAAGAATGCCAGCCCGATGGGCGCATTGGCGAGCATCGAATCGAGTAGGGAGAGCGTGTCGTTCAAGCCCATGCGCTGCTCTTCGATCGAGGCGACCATACGGTTAAATGCCTCGATCAATTCTCCAAACTCGTTGTCGACTATGACCGGCAGAGGGAAATGGCCCTCGATGTCCGGTGAGTTCATCAGCGCTCGTGTGCCCCGATGCAATATGTTGAGCGGTCTGGAGATGGAACGCGACACAATATAGACCAGCAGCATCGACGCCAGGATCCAGATGACGGCGAACATGGCGGTGCCGCGGAGAAAAGTCCGCAGTTGCTCGTTGTCCCAGCTTGAGTCGTCCTCAACCCACGCGAGTCCTCGAAGTTCAGTTCCCACATAGATTGGTTGGACGCACTCCAGTCGGCCACGCCCGTACGAAAAGACGCGCGGCCCGGTCCCTTGAATCCGGGCAATCTGTTCTTTCTCCTGGGGTTCGAGAAAGCCGCTCTCGGGGCCGTCGCTCTTTTCAAAAAGCACTCTCCCGGCAGGATCTGTAACTTTTACGCGGGCGACAGTGGGAGAATCGGCCATCATCAAGACCGCGCCTTCCAGCCACTCCGGATGCCGTAGCTCGAATGCCGCGCGCGCTTGCATGGCCAGGGATGTCGCCTGGTGCGTCATACGCTGAGCAGCGTGGTCCTGGGCGTCGTGCCTTTGAAACCGGATCAGGACGAGCGCAAACAGCGCGATCGAAAGGGATTCGAGCAGCACAAGGCCGACGAGCATGTGCCATCGAATAGAACGCGGCCACCAGCGCATGCGCGAGTCTCGACTTCCCTAAGCTGTTTGTCACTCAGTTTAACGGACAAAAGCCGTATTTTAGATTGATTTGTGCTTGGCAGCGAGGGCTCGGGCGATCTGCTTACCGTGAAAGCGGCCGTTTTCGATGAAGATTTCGTTGGTGCGAGAGCCGGCGACGATGACTCCGGCCAGGTAAATGCCGGGAACATTGCTCTCAAGTGTTTCAGAATCAACGACGGGAAGGCGGTCAGGGCCGTGGAACTTCACGCCCAGCTTTTCGAGGAAAGCGAAGTCGGGACGGTAGCCGATCAGCGCAAAAACGAAGTGATTCTGAAGGGTTTGGAGGCCGAAAGGGGTGTCCAAAACTACCGAATCCGGTGTAATTTCGACGACCTTTGAGTCAAAAAAGGCTTGAATTTCGCCGTTTTTGATGCGATTTTCGATGTCTGGCTTGATCCAATACTTCACATGGGGACGAATCCCGTCGCCGCGATGGACAAGTGTGACGCGGGCGCCGTGCCGCCAGAGTTCGAGGGCCGCGATGGCGGCTGAGTTTTTGCCGCCGATCACGACCACATCCGTGCCGAAATAAGGGTGCGGATCGTCGTAATAATGGTGAACTTTGCTCAGGTTTTCGCCCGGAATATTCATGAAATTGGGGATGTCATAGTAGCCGGTGGAGAGGGCGAGCTTGCGGGACTTGAGGGCGCTGCCGCGTCCGAAGCGGTCTATTAAATGCACGCTAAATGCTCCATCTACGCCGGTTACCTTGTCTACGCGCTGGTATTGGCGGATGTCGAGCTTGTAAAAAGCAGCCACGCCGCGGTAGTACTCGAGGGCCTCGGTGCGGGTCGGCTTGGCGTTGGGGCTGGGAAAAGGGATGTCGCCGATTTCGAGCAGTTCCGAGGTGGTGAAAAACGTCATGTGGGCCGGGTAATGGAAGAGAGAGTTGCAGACGCAGCCCTTGTCGACCAAAACCACTTTGAATCCAGCGCGTTGCGCCTCGATAGCGCAGGCGAGGCCAGTGGGACCGGCACCGATGACGAGGAAGTCGAAGACTGTTTCTGCTCCCGGCTTCGCGTCGGGAGCGGGCATAGATGGGTGTTTAGCTTCCGGCACAGAGTCCACAGGAAAGTCAGCCATGTCTTTTAGAGTAGGCCATTTCGGTGAAGGACGCGGTATTTGGGGGCGATAATGCAAGATGATGGTAGAATGGTAGACATACAGGGTAGAAAGGTGGAGCTATGGGCATCAACATCAAGAACGTTGCCGTGGAGACGCGCATCCGGGAGCTCGCGCAGCTACGGGGGGTGAATCTTGTCACTGCGGTGATAGAGGCAGTGGAGCACGAGATCGAAAGAGAGAAAGAGTCTCAACGAAGGAGGAAGCTGACGGCAGACTGGCTGATGAAACTAAGCCGGGAGACAGGGCCGATGATGAACGACGGCAAGACCTCCAAAGATCTGATGGATGAACTTTACGATCCTGAAACCGGGCTGCCGGTATGATCGTTGACACCTCTGCTGTGATCGCAATTCTGAAGAATGAACCGGAAGCTGAAGCTTTTTCCGATGTGATCGATGCGGCTAAAGAAGTGCGCATTTCCGCCGCATCGTATCTCGAATCGAAGATTGTAGTAAGCAAGTATAAAAACCCCGTACTCGCCGCACGGCTGGGAGAGATCTTCGAGAATCCCGGGGTACAAATTGAACCGGTGACTGTGGAACAGGCAGAGATTGCGTGGCAGGCTTATCGGGATTACGGCAAAGGCAGCGGGCATGCGGCGAATCTGAATTTTGGCGATTGCTTCAGCTATGCGCTGGCGCGGGTGAAGCGCGAACCGATTCTGTTCAAGGGTGATGATTTCGGGCATACGGATCTGCGATCGGCGATGGAAGAGCAGTAGCGGCGGATGCTCGCGCAAGCCGCGTCCGAGCGGGTCCATGATCCAAACGCTGAGTACATGAGCGACGCGGAAAGATTCCAACCGGGAGTTGACGAAGCGTAATCGATCGATTACACTTCATTCATGCTCACGATCAAGCCCCTGCCGCAATTCAAAGCGTGGCTGGACGGGCTGACCGATGAGGCAGTACGTGGTGTGATTGTGGCGCGCATCAAACGCCTCGAACTGGGTTTGATGGGGGACGTATAGCCTGTCGGTGAAGGCGTTTCAGAACTGCGCATCCATATTGGCGCCGGGTGGCGAATCTATTTCACAAAGCGGGGCAGTCGATTGATCGTCTTGTTGGCAGGCGGCTCCAAACGTAGCCAAAGAGCCGATATCAAGCGAGCGAAGACATGGGCCGCGCTGTTGGACTGAGGAGTTCTAACCATGAAAAAGCGAATCAAGGTGGATGACCTGCCTATGTTCGATGCTGCTCCTTATCTTGACAGCGAAGAGGCGATTGCAGCGTATCTGACGGATATTCTGGCAGCGAACGATGCTGGGCTTCTGGCCGCGGCTTTGGGCGATATAGCCCGTGCTCGCGGCATGACGGAGATTGCCAAGTCGGCAGGTATTACGCGGGAGGCTCTCTACAAAGCGCTTCGTCCGGGCAGCGAACCGCGCCTTGACACGGTGAACCGTGTCTGCGGGGCGCTCGGTGTCCGGTTGGTGGCGCAGCCGATACGGGTTGCTTAACGGATCACCGATACGAGCTCTCGATTTTCGAATGAGAGCAGTAGTTCGGAGATTCGAAGGATCTGCATTGGGGAATACATAACGGGAGCAACGAATCAAGCAAGTTGCCAGAGTTCGATGGGATTTCCGTCAGGTGCGTGGACGGGCGAAGCGGACGTGTGGCCCTCCCTTTGGCCAGCCGCGATACTGCGGGTTATGGCGGCTCAAATGTCAACTGTCACCGGGCAATGGTCACTTAGCTTCGACCACCGTTCATATTCCCCAACATCGACCGTCTTGAGGCGAGGCACCCATTCTGTTGGGACGAAAATGTAATCGATATGATATGGCCTATGCGCATGGCGATAAAGGTAGAAGGTTTTGCGAGTCTCTGTGCCTTGCGCCTCGCCGGAGAACTCGTGGTACCCACTGACCAGACCACGTTCAGCGAGAATCTTCACCACATCTGAGTGATTTCCAACTGCTCGTTTGCTGTCCCAAATTTTGTTACTGTTAAAATCTCCCGCTAGGACAACAGGTGTCCCGTTGAACCACTCTGGATGAGACATCAGTGCGAGATACACCTGCCTAATGTAGCGGTCTGCGTCGTTATCATCTGAACGGCAAGCCCATACCGCAAGCAAAGTGAATGGTGTGGGGGCATCGACCTCGATGGGCACAATCCACTTTTGCTGCGGCTGTGGGAGTGCTCGAATCGACCATCCTTTTTTACAAAACACCCCCAGTCCCCTGCGAGGATTGGAGCCGAACCACAGCGTTTCATATCCGCGCTGCTGGAATGCGACTGTTGATTTTTCCGAGCACTCTGGAACAACCGCCACATCAGGATTCAGCGAAAGCAATGCGTCGGCCTTCTTATCTAGCCCCATCTGGCAATTCCATGCAACGATTCGCATTGACTTGCTCCATTCTCTCGGGTGTCCAGTCGGAGGCGGGTCTCCCTTGGATTTAGTTGACTCCAGGGGAAAGAGTGCTCAGGCATAGACAACTTTCTTCCGATTTTTTATTCGAAGCCAATATAGCTTAATCAAATAGGCGAGTCATCTCGAATGACGATTTGTGGCAAGGATGTGCAAACCACTCATCTGACAGCTTTGCCTTTCATCTATTACCCTATTGTGGTGAATCCGAAGTTCGGTGAAGAACAACTGCGGATGCTTCGCTGCGCTCAGCATGACATCGGATATTGGCCGGTCAGGATGATTGCCCATTCGATATGAGGGAGACGGACAAGGATGACAGCGAGGTTATTGATCCGGCAAGAAAACGGTGACCTAGGTTTCCCACCCATTTCCGCAAATAGCGCGGAAATGGATGGGGCACCCGTCGCACTGCTGAAGAACAACTGCAGATCCTTCACTGCGTTCAGGATGACAGGACATTGGATATTGGAATGACAGCGGGCTTAGGGCGACATGATTCTTGAGAAACGATCAAGGGGGCTTTATCGATGACGGTGATCAGGCAGGAAGACTTTATTGCGAGCGTGGCGGGGGCGTTGCAGTACATCAGCTATTACCATCCGACGGACTACATTACGAGCCTGGCGAAGGCGTATGAGCGCGAGCAATCGCACGCGGCCAAAGATGCGATGGCGCAGATCCTGATCAATAGCCGGATGTGCTTTGAGGGCCACCGGCCAATCTGCCAGGATACGGGGATTGTGAATGCGTTTGTGAAGGTGGGGATGGATGTGCGCTTCGAGGCCGATGCTGGCGAGAAGGCGCTCGACTTGCAGGAGATGGTCGATGCGGGAGTCAGGCGCGCGTACCTTAATCCCGACAACAAGCTGCGGGCTTCGTTGCAGGCTGATCCGGCGGGGGCGCGGAAGAATACCAAGGACAACACACCGGCGGTGGTGAATGTGGAGCTGGTGCGGGGGAATACGGTCGAGATTACGGTCGCGGCCAAGGGCGGAGGGTCGGAGGCGAAGTCGAAGTTTGCCATGCTCAACCCGTCGGACTCGGTGGTGGAATGGGTACTGAAGACGGTGCCGACGATGGGGGCGGGATGGTGTCCGCCGGGGATGCTGGGGATTGGCATTGGCGGAACGGCCGAAAAAGCGATGCTGCTGGCCAAACAATCGCTGATGGACCCGATCGACATTCAAGACCTGATTGAGCAGGGGGCGAAGACGACGGCCGAAAAGCTGCGCGTGGAGCTTTACGACAAGGTCAATCGGCTGGGCATTGGGGCGCAGGGGTTGGGTGGGCTGACTACGGTGCTGGACGTCAAGGTGCTGGACACGCCGGCGCATGCGGCTAACCTGCCTGTGGCCATGATCCCTAACTGCGCGGCGACGCGGCATGCGCATGTGGTGCTGGATGGGTCGGGGCCGGCGTTTCTTGATCCGCCGAATCTTGAAGACTGGCCGAAGCTGACCTATGACGTTTCAACGGCGCGGAGGGTGAATCTGGATAAAGTCACGCGCGAGGAAGCGGCGACGTGGAAGCCGGGCGAGGTGCTGTTGCTGACGGGCAAGCTGCTGACGGGGCGCGATGCGGCGCACAAGCGCATGACCGACATGCTGAGCCGCGGAGAGAAGCTGCCGGTCGATTTTCGCGATCGGTTTATTTACTACGTGGGGCCGGTGGACCCGGTGCGCGAGGAAGTAGTTGGACCGGCGGGGCCGACGACGGCAACACGGATGGACAAATTTACGCGGCAGATGCTGGCGGAGACGGGCTTGCTGGGGATGGTGGGCAAGGCTGAGCGCGGGCCGGTGGCGATTGATGCGATCCGCGAATTTGGCGCGGTTTACCTGATGGCTGTAGGCGGCGCGGCTTACCTGGTTTCAAAGGCTATTTATGGGTCGCGGCTGGTGGCGTTTGAAGACCTGGGGATGGAAGCGATTTATGAGTTTGACGTGCGCGACATGCCGGTGACGGTGGCTGTGGATGCGAAGGGTACGAGTGTGCACCAGACGGGGCCGGCGGAGTGGCAGCAGAGGATTGCGGGGATTGCGATATTGCAGTGAAGGGAGTGAAGGAGTGAACGGAAAACAGTGAAGGAAGTGAACGAAGAACAGTGAAGGAAGTGAACGAAGAACAGTGAAGGAAGTGAACGAAGAACAGTGAAGGAAGTGAACGGAAAACAGTGAAGGAAGTGAACGAAGAACAGTGAAGGAAGTGAACGAAGAACAGTGAAGGAAGTGAACGAAGAACAGTGAAGGAAGTGAACGAAGAACAGTGAAGGAAGTGAACGAAGAACAGTGAAGGAAGTGAACGAAGAACAGTGAACAATAGCTTATTCTGTCGCTGTTCACTTTTTTAATGCTTTTCGGTCACTTACTTCACCTGCTTCACTTCTTCACTGCTTCACCTGCTTCACTTCTTCACTTCCTTCACTTCTTCTCTGCCTTCACTCTCGTCACTGTTTACCGAAACGAACCACAACGCCGCCGGTGAATCCGAAATTGTTTTGGGCGGTGGATCCGAAGCCGGTGGCGAAGTATTCTGGGGCAAGACGGAGGCCGACGGCGGGAGTCAGGTTGTACTCAAACGGCACCGCTGCGCTGATGGCAAAGGTCGAACTGTTGGGATAAAGGCCGAGGGCTGTGCTGCCGAAGCCGTTGGTATCGCTCGAAAAGTTGCCGCGCGCATAGCCGCCCATGACGCGGCCGGATACGGAGTATTTGGGCTGCATATAAAAGCGGTAAGTAGGGCCGCCCAAGACTGCATAGGTGCTGATGGCAGGCCGGGTAATGCCACTGGAATTGAGTCCCACGTAAGACGTGCCATAGTAGCCGCGGCCATCGATGGTCACGCCCAGGCGCTCGCTGTAATAGCGCGTGATGCCGGTATCCCACGCGTAATAGGTGACGCGCTGCAGGTTGGGTCCGGGGGTGAAGCGCAAATAGCCCATGGCTGCATAGGTTTCATAAAGATGGGAATAGACGTCGTGGATAGCCTGGGTGCGGCGTTGTTCGCGACGGGCGCGGATGCGGGCCTGGACACTGAGCGATCCGGACGTCTGGCCCTGGGGTTGGCTGGCTGCGGCGGGCTGCTGAGCCGGGTCAGTGGCGGGTGCTGGATTGCTGGTAGAGTCAGTCGTCTGGGCGAGAAGTGCGTGCGCGGCTGGCAGACCCAACGCCAGCAAAAGAGCAAGAGAGCGAAAAGAAGACATCGGTTTCGGGAATCCTCCACGGGAGTACGGAAGCACACCACCAAGCAGCATTTCTCCGGTGACGCTGGTCCGGTGCCGGTCTCGTAAGACGGACGTCGGCCGGCGCAGATCGGAAAACCGCAGAGAGCAGCGCTTCCCCCAATAGGTATTAAATCACCTTGAGGGTCGCAGTGTGGGTGAACCCGCTGTGGTTTGGACGCGGCGGGGACGGAATCGACTGCAAAGTGGGCGGGGGGAAAGGGCAGAAGTGCCGACCCAGCTGGGTCAATTCGCTCAAAAATGAGTGTGAAGATGGGTGCCGGGAGTTCGCGGGATGGGCTAGGATGAAGGAGCTAGAGTCGGGAATCCGAAGTTCGCTGAAGAACAAAAGCAGATTCTTCGCTCCCCCCCCCGAACTGAAGGACGTTCGGGGCTCCGTTCGCTCAGAATGACATCCGAATTTCTATTGCGGACTTTGACTCAGGATATTAGGGAGGCTGGTCGAGGATGCGTTTTCTACTGGGGATTGTGATCGGAATCATTCTGGTTCCGTTGGCTGTGCTTGGCTGGCTGCATTTTGGCAAAGTACCGGTGGCGGTCAACGATGCGCCATTGCCACAGGAGCGACTGATTACCGCGGTCCCCCTGGAGGCGCGGATTCATCGCGAGATGGTGGAGAAGCCGCCGATTCAACCGCAGGAAGACGACTTTGTGACGGGCGCGCATGTATATAGCGATCATTGCGCGGTGTGCCACGGATTCCACGGACAGGCGTCGAAGATTGGTGATCATATGTTCCCTTCCGCGCCTCCGTTGTGGGAGAAGCATCATAACGGCGACGTGGTGGGGGTGAGTGACGACCCGCCGGGGGAGACGTATTGGAAGGTGGCTAACGGCATTCGTTTGACGGGGATGCCGAGCTATAAGGGAGTCTTGACGGAGACCCAGATGTGGCAAGTGAGTCTGCTGCTGGCGAACGCGGACAAGCCGCTGCCGCCGGCCGCGGTGGGACTGCTCAAGGGTGAAACGCCGCCTGCTGCGCCTGTAGTCGCGCCGCCGCCGGCCAAATAACTGTTGTCTGAAAGAGAAACGGCATGAGCATGGTTGACACGCTGCGTAACGGTCTGAAGTTCATGCTGATGAGCATGGGGATTTCGAGTCCTGCGAAAAAGAAACCGGCGCCCGCGAAGACGACTCCGATTGATCCGGCAGGAAAACAGTGACATTCTTTCCCACCCATCGAGCAAAGGACGCTCGATGGATGGGGCACGGCGGGATGCGCATGACAGAGAATGAGAAAAAGGGTTTTTTCAGGGCATTTTGGGATTTCTTCGTCCTGTTTAGCGGGATTTCCACGGCATCGAACCTGTCGCGGACACGCAAGATGCCGGTGCGCGGGCGAGGGTTGTTCCTGTTCCGGAGGCCTGAAAAACGTGACGACAGCGAGCCGCCTGCTCACCGATGAGCGGCAATTCGGTCCATCCATTGGTAGAATGAAAGTATGTCGCTGACCCGCCAAGAGGCACTCGACCACTTCCACTCCCCTGACTTGATCGGCCTGGGATTTGAGGCTGACGCGGTGCGTCGCCGGTTGCACCCCGAGGGCGTGGTTACTTACATCATCGATCGCAATATCAACTACACCAATTTCTGCACGGAGTACTGCACGTTTTGCGCGTTTTATCGGCCGCTCAAGGGGGCGACGTCGGAGGAAGGCTACATTCTCGAGTTCGAAAAGATTTACGAGAAGATCGCCGAGACGCTGGAGATGGGCGGGACGGGCGTATTGATGCAGGGGGGCATTCATCCCGACCTTAAGATCGACTGGTTTGAGCGGCTGTTCACGGGCATCAAGCAGAGGTTTCCGCAGATCTGGCTGCATTGTCTTTCGGCGTCTGAGGTGCTGGCGATCGCCGAGTACAGCGACTTGAGTTTGCGCGATACGATTGCGCGGCTGCGCGATGCGGGGCTCGATTCAATTCCCGGCGGCGGCGCGGAGATTCTGGACGACGATGTGAGGAAACGCATCGCGCGGCTCAAGTGTCGCACCGATGATTGGGTCAGCGTGCACCGCACGGCGCATCAACTTGGCATGAGGACCACGGCCACGATGATGTTTGGCGTGGGCGAGACTTTTGAGCAACGTATTAATCACTTCGAAGTGGTGCGGCGGCTGCAGGAAGAGACGGGCGGATTTACGGCATTCATTCCCTGGAGCTTTCAGCCGAAGCATACGGCGATGGGCGGACGGGGCTGGGATGAGGCCACTTCTGTTGAGTATTTGAAGGTGCTGGCAATCGCGCGGCTTTATCTGGATAACATCGACAACGTGCAGGCCAGTTGGGTCACGCAGGGGCTTAAGGTGCTGGAGATGGGACTGCACTTCGGCGGCAACGATGTGGGGTCGGTGATGCTCGAAGAGAACGTGGTCAAGGCTGCGGGTACTTCGAATTGCACGACGGAAGAAGAACTGCGGCGGATTATTCGCGATGCGGGCTTCAAGCCTGTGCAGCGAGACACGCTTTATCGCACCATGTTTTTAAATTAAGGGTTTTTAAAATTATGCGTTGCTGGACTGAATGACGACGACGCAGAGATTACGCGATCGCTTTCAGGGATGATTCTGGGCGCCGGCGGCTACTTCTATGCCGTGCTTGAGCAATGGGACGATGGTACTCAGGCTTTCTTCAGCGCCGCGTTGACTGCCGGGGAGATTGACGATCAGCGTGCTGCCTTTGAGTCCGGCGACGGCGCGCGAGAGCCATGCAAAGGGATTGGCTTTGGCGCCTTGTGCACGCATGGCTTCGGCAAAACCGGGTGCCTCGCGATCAATCACGCGGCGCGTTGCTTCTGGAGTGCGATCGCGCGGACTTAGGCCGGTTCCCCCTACGGTAAGCACTAATGCTGCGCCCTCGCTGCTCAACCGTTCAAGCTCACTGGCGATGACGGTTTCCTCATCAGGTAAGAGACCGGTACGAATTTGTGCGTCGGGCCAGTGGCTCTTGAGCAAACCCACGACGGCAGGTCCAGCGGTGTCGGTCATGAGCCCTTGCGAGCAGCGATCAGAGATGGTGAGAACGGCGAGCAGCATAAGTCGATGTTACTTGGGTCGGGGTAAGATCTTAATTTGACAGGAAACAATACTGCGACGGTTCAGCTTGCGATCCCATGTCTGAAAATCCAGACATGGGGCACCCGGTTGACAGACGACGGTGAGCCTTTGTCGTCTCCCACCCATCGAGCAAAAGACGCTCGATGGATGGGGCACACAGTCTCATTCCCGTTACCAGGTTTGTTACTTGCTTGTCGGTGAAGCCGATGGCGAACTCAGGGCAAGATCTTGATGGTGTGCAGCCAAATCTCGACGGTCTGCGGCCACGTGGTGACAGGGAGCGCGGTGCGACGCAGGCCGTAACCGTGACCACCCTCGGCATAGATGTGCAGCTCCGCAGGAACCTTGGCGTTTTTCAAGGCGAGAAAGTACACGGTTGAATTTTCGACGTGCACCGTGTCGTCTTGAGCCTGAACAATGAACGATGGCGGAGTTTGCGCAGTGGGGTGAATCTCAGGGTTGGGCGCCATGTTCTGATCGGCCAGAGCAAGGTACGCCGGATAGACAATCACCGCAAAATCGGGACGGCAACTTTGTTGGTCCGCAGGATCGACAGGCGGATAAAGGCGCTGATCAAAATGGGTGCTGAGGGCTGCGGCGAGATGTGCGCCGGCCGAGAAACCAAGTACACCAACACGCTTCGGATCGATGCCCCATTCTGCCGCGTGCTCGCGCACCAAGCCTACCGCGCGTTGCGCATCCTGCAAGGCTGCGGACGACTTGGGATAAGGGCCGGAGTCAGGCACGCGATACTTGAGCAACACGCATGTTACGCCAGCGGAGTTGAGCCAGTCGCAGACTTCGGTGCCTTCAAGATCGATGGCCAGAATCTTATAGCCGCCGCCGGGAAAGACAACAACTGCCGGCGTTGCGCTCGTATGGTCCTTGGCCTGATAGAGCGTGATGGTGGGCGAAGAAACATTGCCGAGGCGTATGAGCGGCTTGCCAGCGATCAGATTATCTTTCGCAGTGGTCGTGTCGACCTCGGCCGGAGCCGCTGAGCCGGGCGCGATGCCGGGCGCGCCGTTGGGCCAGATGGGCATTTCGGTATGGCCGGGTGCGGGTTGCCACGCGGGCTTCTGGGCGATAAGAGGCATAGATAAGAATACCAATGCTGCTGACAAGACTGCTTGCTTACGCATGAATCAAGCTCCCGAAACTTTGCAACGATGATTGCAGCAATGGCCGCGCGGTTGCAACTTGAGAGCTCGCTCGAAGTAGCAAATCCCTCGTATTACTCTGGCAGGAAAACAACGGCATCACTCTCCCACCCATTTCCGCAAAAAGCGCGGAAATGGATGGGGCACCTGACAGTATTCAGTTTCGATTTAGTTGCCGGATCAATGTCTCAAGGACGCGCGTGGGGAGGAATCAGGAGGGTCAGCGTTTGCGCGGATACTTCAAGGCGAGCGGGAAGTTGACCGAGTACATCGCCATCGGCCTCAACAAACATCGGACCATGCGCGTCACTGCCTGCATGGCACTCGACGGCTTGCGTCTCGATTAGTTCAATCTGACGTGCGAATGTGTGGCGATGAAAGATGACTGCCATCAGAAAGCGAAAGTAGTCGAGCCGGCTGCGTGTCTTGAATGCCAACAGGCACAGGCTCTGGCCATGCAGCGTGGCTCCGGGAGCTAACTCTTGTAGCACACCGCCAAAGGAACGAACACGCACGGCGAGCAACTGCGAGAGCATGACTGTGCGTGTTGCGTCGGTTCCGTTAACTTTGAATCGCGCCTCAAACAGAGGGAACGAATGCGTGACCCAGATACGAAACGCTTCAATCATGTAGAGCGCATAACCGAATCTTCGCTTTAATCCGGCATCGAGTCGCGACATCAACAGGGCATCGGCACCCACGCCCGCAGCCACCGTGAAGTAGCGCGAGTGTTCGGTGCCGTGGGCGTCGTGAAAGTAGATTTTGCCGAGCGGAACTTGCACGCGGTTGGCGGCCAGCAGGGCGCGCAGGGTTTTTTCCGGAGAACCGTTGAGACCAAGGTCGGCAGCCAGCGCGTTGGCGGTTCCCAAGGGCACCACGCCCAGCGCTATCGTCGTACCAGCGAGGCATTGCAGCACCTCATGAACGGTGCCATCGCCGCCGCAGACAATGATCGTGTCGCAGCCGCGCGCGATAGCTGCCTGCGCCAACTGGACGCCGCTTCCTGGGCCATCGATAACCAGGTGTTCCGCTTTGACTCCCTCAGCTTGGAAGGCGGCGAGCATGTTGCGAACGACGGCGGCGCGCCCCGCAGAATGCTGGCCAGAGGCGGGGTTATCAAGCAGCGCCACATGGCGCATCGGAGGTGTCATGTAGGACTATTCTGGCAGATGGAATCGGTTCGAGGATAACTTCGATGCGGCCGGCCGCCAAGTTATAGCCGCCGTGGGCACTCATTTTCGCCAGCTTCGCGCGATTACCTTCGGGGTTACGTCTAAACAACTGGGTAGAGTTGTGCGGCATCTATGTCACTGGCTGAGCAATCGTCTTCAATGAGCAAATGACAGGCACATACGAGGTAGTCCCCATGCTCGTTCTCTTCTTCATTCCCATCCTGATCGTGGCACTGGTGGTCACGGCTCCAACCTGGCCGTACAGCAAAAACTGGGGCTATTATCCGACCGGCGGGCTGGGAGCAATCCTGGCGATCACCATCGTTTTGATGTTTCTGAATCGGATATAGCTCCGCAGAAATCAGGCTCAGATGACAAAAGCCCGGCGCACAGTCGCCGAGCTTCTGTCATGTTTTTAAGTGATTCCTAGTTGAACAAATCCTTCATTTTCTCGATCAAGCCGGGTGCGGTGGGACGGTTGTCGACGCTCATTAGATCGGCGAGCTTGCCGACTACTTCACGTTGAGCGCGGGTCAGCTTGCGCGGCACCTGGACGACGACCTTGACGACCAGATCGCCATGTCCCTTCTCATTCAAGATGGGAACGCCGCGTCCGCGAACGCGCAGTTCCTTACCGCTCTGCACGCCCTCGGGAATTTTGAGACTGACGGGGCCGTCGATGCCGGGAATCTCGATCTCCGCGCCTAAAGCCGCCTGGGGAAAACTGATGGGGACAATGCAGCGCAGATCGTTACCATCGCGCTCGAAAAAGTCGTGCGCACGGATCGAAAGCACTACGTAAAGATCGCCCTTGGGACCGCCCATGCGTCCGGCATCGCCCTCACCGGTGTAGCGGATGCGTGTACCGTCCTGGACGCCCGGAGGCACCTTGACGTTGAGTTTCAACTCCTTGGTGACACGGGTTTCGCCGCGGCAGGCTTGGCAGGGATCGCCGATGATCTGGCCGGTGCCGCCGCAGGTGCCGCAGGTGCGTGCTACGGAGAAGAAGCCTTGTTGATAACGAATCTGGCCGCGTCCCTGGCATTGGCTGCACACGCTCGGGCCTCGGCCGGAAGCGCTGCCCCGTCCGCTGCAGGTGCCGCAAGTCTCTAAGCGGCGGAGCTTTACCTCGGTTTCGGTGCCGAAGATAGCGTCTTCGAAGTTAATGGTCAGATCAAAGCGCAGGTCGTCGCCGCGCTGTTGACGCGAACCACGCGATGCGCCGCCGACATTGAACATTTCGCCGAAAAGATCGCCGAAGATGTCGCCGATGTCGACCGCACCTGAAAATCCGCCGAATCCCTGGCTGGCCGAGCCGACCCCGGCATGACCGTAGCGATCGTAGGCGGCGCGCTTGTCGGCGTCGCACAGGACCTGGTAGGCCTCGCTCGCCTGCTTGAATTTTTCCTCGGCGGCGTGGTCGCCCGGATTCCGGTCAGGATGATATTTGAGCGCCAGCTTGCGATAGGCACTCTTCAATTCCTGGTCGTTGGCGTCTTTGCTGACACCGAGAACCTCATAGTAATCTGCTTTGCTCACTGTCAATTTATTCTACCGTCTGTTTAGGATTGGAGACTACGCGGACCATTGCCGGGCGCAACATCCGGTCACGCAATTTATAGCCACGGCGGATTTCGTCGGCCACGTAATGGTCGGGTAGATCGTTGCGTTCGACCGATCCGAGCGCCTCATGAAAGCGCGGATCGAACTCTTCGCCGACGGTGGGAATAGCCGTAACCTGCATCTGGCGAAGGACTTCCTCCATCTGCTTGACGATCAATTCGACGCCGGAGCGCAACTGTTCGGCGGTGCCGGTGGACTTTAGCGCCAGCTCGAAGTTGTCGAGGACGGGCAAAAACTGCTCGACCACGGAGCCGGTCGCGTAGTCGCGAAATTCAATGCGCTCGCGCTCGGTGCGTTTGCGGGCGTTTTCAAATTCGGCTTGGAGACGCGCCAGTCGGTCGAGGAGTTGATCGCGCTCAGTCTTGAGTTGATCGAACGCAGGGCGGCCGATCTGATCTTCGGCAGGAGCTGCGGCCGGAACCGTGGCAGTCTCAGAAGCCGCTGAATCAAAAGAGCTTTGCTGCGAAGGTGTATAGCTGTCGTCGGGAATTTCCACTTTGGTTAACTCTGCTTCCTGTTCGGGCATACTTCTATTGATTCTCCGAAAGATACTTTTGATCTGTTTCAATGATAATTTCCACGGCTGGCGCCGGCCTCTTTGATTCCCGGTTTTTCACGACGGGTGGTCGTCTCGCCGGCCTTCTACCCGTTTTGGACAGAAGCCACAAAAAGTTCCCCTAATCGCCGGGAACCTCGAGAATGCGCTCGGAAAGACGCGCGATGTAGCGGACGGCGTGAATCATCTCCTGGTATTGGATGCGGGTCGAAGCGATGACTGCCACGGTACCGAGATTAGCAGCGCCGAGTCGGGCGGGCGAGCCGATCAGCACCAGATCCTGCATGGCGGGCGAAGCTTCGTCGAGCCCCACGACCACGCGCACTTCCTGTTGGCGGCCATCGACATAGGCCGTCAATAAAGCAACCAGCCGCTGCTTGGCTTCGAGGGCCAGCAGCATCTGGCGCAGGCGCTCGCGGTCAACCTCGGCGGCGATCAGGTTGGCCATGCCGTCGACGAAAAGCGTTGGAATCATATCGCCGCCGGCCAGTGCTCCTTTGCGGCAGAGTTCTTCGACTGACGCCAGCATCTGGTGATAGGCAGCGCGGTCAAGATCAACGCGATGTACCACTTCGGTGCGAATGCGCTCGACGGGCCAGCCGCGAAAATTCTCATTGAGATAGCGGGCTGCGGTTTCGAGCTCGAGATGGGTCAGTTCGCGATCGAGGGTCAGCACGCGATCAAGAACGGCGCCGGCCTGGGTGACTAAAACTGCCAGTACGCGGCCCACACCAAGGCGGGAAAAGTGAATGTGCTCAAGGATTTGCGTGGCGGGCGAACTGGCCAAGGCGACACCGAGGCCGCTCGACAGGAGGGCCAGGACCTGGGAGGTACGCTCCAGGTATTCGTTGGTGCTGCTGACCCCTGAAAAACTGTCCTCGATCTGCTCGCGGCGCTCTTCGCTGAGGGTGCTCAGGAGGGAAGAACTTTGCGGCATGGCGTTCGAATTGTTTGACTTGTCGCCCAAAGCCATGCGTCCCGATTGGGTAATCTGCTCGACGTAATAGCGGAAAGCAGCGGCCGTCGGCACGCGTCCAGCGGAGGTATGCGGTTGTTCAAGCAAGCCTGCGTCGGCGAGCGAAACCATCACGTTGCGGATGGTCGCCGAACTGAGCCCCTCGCGATTGGCAAAAAAACGCGCAACCGCCTGGGAGGCAACGGGTTCGCCGGTGGCGATATACAACTCGATGATGGCCGTGAGCAGCAGCCGCTCTCGCGGACTGACGCGTGCTTCCGACATCTGTTTGCTCCTCGTGCGGACTAACCACGGCCGCAAGCTTTGAAAGCATCTGAATGAGGCGGTGGTTCAGGTTGGTCCCGGTAACCCATTCATTTTCGTGACGTTAACAGCAAAAATTGATGGATTTCCCCTGTTTAATTCTAGGGATGCAGATAGCCTGATGTCAAGTCACTCAAGGATTGTTCCCAGGGCAATCGCATTTGAAAGGGCTTGCGCTGGCATTTGAAGGGAAAGTTGCTTGTGAGGTAGGGAAAGGGTTGAAAAAGAGGCTACATGGGGCCGGAGACGCGGCAGGGGCTGTATGGCTATTGCCTGCCCTTTTCTCCACGCTAAAGCGCGGGGCTAGCCACCACGGCGCCTCCGGCGCGATCGGACTGAGGACACTAATTTGGCTTGGCGACCGGCTGGTTGTAGTAGCCGGTAAATGTGCGTGCCACGACTCCCTGCTTGTTCACGAGGACCTTGAGGTCATGGTAGTCATTTGGGTGGGCGGCGGACGGTGGATCGAAGGAAAGCCGATAGAAGGAATTTGCTTCGGCGATGCATGCACTAATCTGTCCGGCAACGTCGTTGTCGGGCCCCAGAACGCGCCCACCGGTTTCGGTAACTAGCACCTTCAACGCGAGATTGCCGGCTGCTGCCTGGCGCGGCGATTTCACTCCTTTGAGAAATGCCTGGTACAAAATAGTGCGCATGCCCGCTTCAGTCGTTGAATTGGATGGAGCGACGCTGTAGAGGACAGTGCGTGCCTCCCTGAGCTTGGTCGAGAGCTCGACGATGGAGTCGAAGTACCGCTGCTGATTTTGCTCGGAAGATACGAAGTTGGCGCTGTCGAGAATCGGCCAACCGGGGCCGATCCAGATCAACAGTTTTCTGCCCGGCGCCATGGCCTCGTTTTCAGCGATGCTTGTCAGGTGGTGAACCGATAACTGAAAGCGCTGCAAGTCGCCCTCGAAGCCCATGGCTGGATTGATGCTGCCGACGATGCCGTTAATCTGATCGACTACGGAGGCCAGCGCTTTGCCATCGGTTGATGGTCGCGGCTGGATGCGCATACCGGTGTCGGTGATGAGAATGATCGAAATTGGTTGGGTAAGATGGCCGCCGTTCTGACGGAGATACTTCGTCACTTGCTGTCTGACAAACGCCACTTGTTGAAAAGGCAAATTCGCGACATCGATCACCAAAATGATCTCGACGGGCGGATCGGGCTTGGCGTTGAGTCCGTCGTAGCCGTGAAAGGTCAGGATTTTTTGCGGGTGTTCGTTATCAAACACGGTGAAGTCCCAGGGGTTCAGGCCGTCGATGGGCTTGCCCGCAGCATCAGTGACCACCGCATCGAGTTGAATGCGACCGGGCGGGACGATCGCTCCGGGGATGATGGCTTGCTTGGGCGGACGTGGATGGAGTACCGGGTCGGGTTGAGACAACGCGGCTTGCTGGCCCAATCCTACACACATCCAGAACAAGATTGCGATCGCTAGTAGCTGCGGGTTGCGCATTCGATGAACCTGCTCAATTTGGGTTACGCTTTCCGCTGGAAGTCTACCTCAGTTACCGGCAGAGGCATAATAGTTAGAACCGGAATGGGGAAGATGGTTATGACAAAGCTCAATCGAGTAGTGGCCGTAGTGGCAATGGTGGCGTTAACAGTGGGGACGCGAGAGTTGCCTGCGCAAGGTCCATCGGCGGTTACTGCGAGTGGCAACACGGGCGGCTGGGGGCAGCAGGTGGAAGCATGGCGCGCACAACGCGAACATGAGTTGGCTGCGCCCGATAGCTGGCTCACGTTGGTTGGACTCGAATGGCTCAAGCCTGGCATCAACTCTTTTGGGTCGGCGGACGACAACGTGCTCAAAGTGAAAACAAACGCGCCGGAGCATATCGGTTTGCTTACCGTTTCAGGCAATGTGGTGCAGTTGCTCGCGCCCAAGGGCGGCTTCCCTGCTGACTTGAAGATTGATGGACAGCCGGCGCGCGAAGGACCGATGAGCGCCGATAACGAGAAGCCGTCAACGTTGACGTGGCATGGACTCACGATGGTGGTGCTACCCCGCGGTGGTCGATACGCGCTACGCATTAAAGACGCGGATGCGGCGACGCGCACGGGGTTCCGCGGACTGCATTGGTACGCGCCCGATGAGCAATACCACGTTACGGCGCGCTGGATTCCGTTCACGCCGCCGCATGTCGAAAAGATTCCCACGATCATCGGGACCACGCTCGACATGCCTGCGCCGGGCATCGCAGAATTTACGCTGCACGGCAAGACGCTGAGACTGGAGCCAGTGCTTGAGAGCCCGCATGACACTTCGCTGTTTTTCATTTTGCGCGACGCGACGAGCTTGACTACGACTTACCAGGCGGCACGATTCTTGCGCGCCAGCTTTCCCGATCATGGGCTCAGCCAACCGGGCACAGTCACGCTTGATTTCAACGAGCTGTATAACCCGCCCTGCGCTTACACGCCGTATGCAACGTGCCCGCTGCCGCCGGAACAGAATCGCCTCAGTGTGGCGCTTGAAGCGGGCGAGCAGCGCTATGACCATTGAGTTCGATGGCACGAAGTGGATTCCCTATTGAGCGACTGAAAGGATCGGCAGGCGCCGGCAACGCGGCACAATACAGTGCGAACGAAGGGGATGAATCCAAGTTCGCCGAGGAACAAAGGCAGATCCTTCACTGCGTTCAGGATGACACCTTATCTTGGAGCGAACTTCAGACTCGGGTCAGTAGCGCGCCTCTGATAAGTTGAATAGAGACCTTATCGATTTTAATCCGCCGCGCCTGTGTCTCAAAATGCGGCACGGGTGTCAAACGCCGTCAGGAAAGAGCCATGTCGCATCCCACTGAAGACCTTCGTATCAAATGGACCAAAGTCGTTTTACCGCCCGTCTTTCTTGAGGAAGAGCGCCCTACCTCAGAAACTGCGATCGCGACCATCTTCAACACGCGGCTCGATATATCGCGCATCCTATGTCATCGTGACGATCGTCTGCTGGTGCTGGTGGGGCCGTGCTCGATTCACGACACCAAGGCGGCGCGTGAATATGCTTCGCTGCTGGTCAAGGCGATTGCGGACTACTCCAGCGAACTGCGGATTGTGATGCGTGTCTACTTTGAAAAGCCGCGCACCACGCTGGGTTGGAAGGGCCTGATCAACGATCCTTATCTTGACGAATCATTCAAGATCAACGATGGGCTGCGCATGGCGCGCAATCTCATGCTTGACCTTGCGGAGATGGGAGTACCAGCCGGTACTGAATTTCTGGACATGATCTCGCCGCAATATATCGCCGGCCTCGCGAGCTGGGGCGCGATCGGCGCGCGCACTACGGAGAGCCAGGTGCATCGTCAGCTCGTCTCCGGAGTGTCGTGTCCGGTGGGATTTAAGAACGCTACTTCGGGCGATGTGCAGGTGGCCATCGATGCGGTGCTGTCCGCGGCGCACTCGCACACATTTCTCGGCCATACGCATCATGGGCAGTCGGCGATTTTTGTCACTTCAGGAAATCCTGATTGCCACATCATCCTGCGCGGCGGCCGCAAGATGGTGAACTACAAAGCTGAGAATGTGGCCGAAACCACGGCGCAAATGGAGAAGGCGGGACTCGCTCCGCGCATCATGATCGACTGCAGTCACGCCAACAGCAACAAGGACTACACACGCCAGGCTTTGGTTTGCCGCGATGTCGCCAATCAAGTTGCCGACGGAAACAGGAACATCATCGGTGTGATGATCGAGAGCAACCTCGTGGCCGGAGCGCAGAAACTCGCCACGGGGCAGCCGCTCAAATATGGGCAGAGCATCACCGATGGATGCATCGATTGGGCGGAAACAGGCGGGCTGCTTGAAGAGTTGGCCGTTGCGGTGCGGGCGCGAAGACAGAAATAGCGCGCCTTGACCTCGATGACTAGGGAGCGGTCTCGATCTGTCTCGATATCCAGCGATTGAGGCTTACGCCTTCCGCTGCTGCGCGTAGCGCGGCTTTGCGATGCAACTCGGGCTCGGTGCGCACTAGTATCTTGCCATTGAAGGGGCGATCCGGCTGCTGCCCGGTTTCGGCACAAAGTTCCAGATAGCTGTCGATGCTCTGACGAAAGGCCCGAGTTAATTCCCTAGCCGTGGCTCCCTCGAAGTGGATGACGTCACGCAGTCCGGCGACCGTTCCTGAAAATGTACCGTCCTCCGGATCGAAGTCGATCGGACCGGCGGTATATCCTTTATATTCCATCATGGCTTCACTCCTGCGTTGACGAGAAACTGCCGCACCCCATCGACCACGCCTTTCTTGCATTCAGGCCTGGGATGCGGGCGATGAAAGACGGCGATCACCCCGTTGAGTCTCGCCGCAACCCTGCTGCCGGCTCGCTTGCTCACTTCGCCTCCGAGAGACCTTATCAACGATTCGACTGCCGACCAGCGGATGTTTGCCTTGGTCGGATGCTGAAAAATCGCGGTCAGCGTTTCGCGTTGGGCTTTGTTCATAGCGGAGAATCATAGTCCAACTCTTGTTTCCCCGTAAGAAGAATGATATCACAATGCGCTATCATTCCTATTGCAAGGGACATTCACCTGCCGGAATTGCGCGCGGATACACGCTCCCTCTGATAAAGTTTTGGGCCATGAGAAAACCTCTCCCTTTTTGCACCTCTGAAATTGCCCTTCGTTACTCTGTGATCACACTCTTTGTCTTCTCGGCACTGAATTTCTCTCCAGCACAGGCACCCGCATCATTCTCGACGCCCGCGGTTCCCGACTGGGCGCAGCCAGGCTCCGCGACGCACACACAGGTTCCGCCGCCGGCGGACTTTCACCGCGCCAGCAGAACCTTCGCTACGCCCATCGGCATATTCGACGGCCAATCGGATATTGGCGCCGCGGTGGTACCGGGCAGCGCCGGTTATGACACGGCCACGGGGCAGTACACGATCCACTCCGCCGGTTACAACATCTGGTATCAGCGCGATGAGTTCCGCTATCTCTGGAAGAAGATGTCGGGGGACGTTTCGCTGGCCGCAGACGCCAGTTTTCCCGATCCCAAGGGATACGGTGACCGCAAGGTGGTGCTCATCATCCGCCAGAGTCTCGACGACGACTCGGCTGAAGCGATGATCGGCGAACATGGCGTGGGCATGATCCATCTTGCGTATCGCCCGCAGCAAGGCGCGCAGATGCAAGATCTGCAATATCGCTTCGGAGGCGGCCTGAACGGCATCCTAGCCAAGCGCATCGGAATCGAAAAACACGGCGACTCCATTGCCATTTTCGTGAGCGTCAAGGGCGAGCCCATGCACCAGTTTGGCCCGCCGATCACGCAGCATTTCAGTGAGCCGTTTTATGTGGGCATCGGCTTCTGCTCCCACCTGCCGGCCACGGTCGACACGGGCGCGCTGACTGACGTGACGCTTGAAAACTCCGCAGGCCGAGTGCGCTGAGAATTCAGACCGCCGAAACCGCTATGATGAGGCAAGCGCAAGAAAGGCGGCGCAGGCGCGCATGGCACCGACCATCTTCATTTCTGCGGGCGAGGCGAGCGGCGAGCATTATGGCGCGCTGCTGGTCGACGCGCTCAAGCGACGGCTTGCGGATGCCGGGCAGACGGCCTCTTTCTTTGGCATGGGCGGGCAGCGCATGGCTGACGCCGGACTCCATCGCGTCGTGCGCGCCGAAGACATGGCGGTCATGGGCATCACCGAGGTGGTGCGTCATTTGCCGCGCATCTATCGCGAGTTTCGCCGGCTCAAACAGGCGATTCGCGACCAGCGCCCCGACGTGGCCGTACTCATCGATTTTCCCGACATCCATTTCAAGCTTGCCAAAGAGCTCTCGCGGCTCGGCGTCCCGGTCATTTTCTTTGTCAGCCCTCAGCTTTGGGCGTGGAAGAAGCACCGCATCAAGCTGGTGCAAAAATACGTCGACCGCATGCTGGTCATCTTCCCTTTCGAAGAGCCGTTCTATCGCGAGCGCGGTGTGGAGGCTGAGTTTGTCGGCCATCCGCTGGCCGAGTTGCCGCTGCCGACCATCTCGCGCCAGCAATTTGCCGCGGATAACGGTCTCGACCCCGCGCGCACCTGGATCGGCCTGCTACCCGGCAGCCGTCCCAAGGAGATTCGCGACAACCTGCCAGAGATGCTGACGGCAGCGCGGCAGTTGGTGAAGGCGGGCAATCCGGGGACATATGAATTTGTCCTGCCCCTGGCTTCGACTCTGAACGCGGCGCAACGCCAACAGGCTCAACAATTGGTCGCGATCCACGGAGCTGGTCTGTCGGTCCACTTGGTCGACACCCCTCGCGCCACGCTGCTGCACTCTCGCTCTTCGGTGGTAGCCAGCGGCACAGCCACGGTCGAAGCAGCTCTGATCGGCAATCCTTTTGTCGTTGTATATCGGGTTTCGCCCATCACCTATGCGGTCGCGAAAATGGTGGTCAAAGTGCCACACATTGCCATGGCCAACCTCATCGCCGGCAAACGTGTGGTGCCGGAACTGATCCAGAATCAATTCACGGCATCCAATATTGTCAGCGAGTTACAAGTTTTGCTACCCGACGGGCCTCATCGACAGTCCATGATGGAAGGACTAGCCGCCATCCGGGGCCGGCTCGGCAGCAGCGGAAACGGCGACGGCGCGATCGGCCGGGTTGCCGAAATCACCCTTGGGCTGCTGGGAACCGGTCTGCTCGAACCAGCGGTTCCCGCAGTTCTTGAACAAGCCGCGCACTCTTGATAATCGGCGGCTGGAAGTCTCCATCCCGAAGAGCGATGATTCGAATGTGTGTGCGAGAGAAAACAATGAGATCGAACTCCCAATTGAAGCGACTGTCTGCCGCACTCGGCATTGCGGCCATTTGGCTTTTGGCGGCAAATTTTGCGCTGGCACAGCGGATCGAGCGGCCCACGCTCAACATCACCGGTTATGTGATCGACGCTGAACTCGACACGGCCGCTCATCATCTGAGCGCCAAAGCGACCGTCACCTTTACGGCGCCTGAAAACGCGGAGCTGGTCAGCTTCGGCTTCCACCCGGCGCTCAAGGTGAACAAAATCTCCGACGAGGGCGGCAAGCTGCTCACCGGCGAGCGATCAGCGGACGGCACGATCCGCGTCAGCCCGACGACCCCGTTCGTTCGTGGACAAGCAGTGCGATGGACCTTTGCATATGAAGGGGTTATCACCGGCAGCGAAGACGGTCCGGTCGAAGGCCTGAAACTCGCCGCCATTCAGGAACCAATCACTTACTTGCTTTATGCCGCGCGCTGGTTTCCCACCACCGGCTACATGACCGACCGATTTACGGCGGAGATGCACATCCGCGTTCCGCAGGGCATGAGGGTCTTTGCCAGCGGCGCCCAGGGCGGGTCGCACTCCGTTTCCCTAGCCAACGGCAAGCCCGGCGATCAGTACGATTTCAGCTGGACCAAGGCTGGTTTTCCAGGTACCGTAATCGCCGGCCGCTATGTCAATGCCGCCACCGCCGGGCCAGGAAACGTCAAGGTTTACCTGACCGTCGCTCACCAGCAGTCGGGCAACGAACTGGCGCAAACCGCGGCCAAGGAATACGACTTTTTCACGGATAACTTCGGCGCGTTGGAATCGAGCCATCTCAACGTGGTGGAACTGCCGGACGACACGCTGCCCGCCGTCTGGGCGCCGGAACTCGCCGGCATTATGGGTTCGCGCGCGGGAGACAAGTCGGGCATTCGCCTGCTGGCCAACACCATCGCTCACCAGTGGTGGGGCTCCGAGGTCAGTCCCCGCACCCTTGCCGATTCCTGGATCACCAACGGCATGGCTCGCTATGGCGAACTGATGTACGTCGAGGATGAAAACGGCAGGAATGCCATGCACTCGGCGCTCCAGGATGTCTCTGCCGGTGCCCTGGCTTATGACACCATTCCTCTGTCGAGTTCAGGGCGCCTCAACCCTTTTTCGCCCGAGTTTCAGTCGATGACGCTCGAGAAGGGCGCCATGATCTTTCACATGCTTCGTTGGGAGATCGGCGACAAGGCATTTCTGGCCACCTTGAAAGGCACCCTGAGCCAGTATGCCAACCAGAGCATTCGTGGAGCCGATCTTGAAAAGGTAGCCGAAGCCCAAAGCCAGCAGCAGTTGACGCCGTTCTTCGCGCAATGGGTCGACGGTACGGGTGCGCCGCAATTCGTTAACAAATATGCGGTTTACCGGCTTGGCAACAACAAGGGATTCCGCACCATTGGGGAAATCAACCAGGATCTTGACCTGTTCCGCATGCCGGTCGAACTGCGCGTCGAGACCGATGGCAAAACCGAGACCCAGAAAGTAGACGTCGTCGGCACCGAGTCGCAGTATGTAGTCGATACATTCGGCCGCCCGCGCCGCATCAGCATCGATCCGGGCAACTGGCTGCTCAAATCCAGCCCCGATCTGCAGGTACGCATCGCCATTCTCAAAGGCCAACAGCTTGTGGCGCAGGGCGATCTTCCTGGCGCGATCGCCGAATATCAAAAGGCCCTTGACGCCAACTCTCAAAGCTCGCTGGCCAGCTATCGTATCGGTGAGGTCCTCTTCTCGCAGCGCAACTACCAGGCGGCCGTCAACAGCTATCGCGATGCCCTTCGGGGCGATGACGAGCCACGCTGGACCGAGGTTTGGAGCCACATCGAGCTTGGGAAAATCTTTGATCTGACCGGTCAGCGGGATCGCGCCGTGGCTGAGTACCGCCTGGCCGTCCAGACCAACGATAATACGCAAGGCGCGGTCAATGAGGCACGACTCCACCTTCAGAAGCCGTACACGCGGCCTGCCGAGGAGTAAGACGCTGCAAGACGTGGCTAACCCTATAAACACGAAGGGCCAGTCCTCGGGCTGGCCGTTCGTGTCTTACATGGATTTGCTTTGTCTTACAGAGCTTGTTCGCTGTTTTCCGCTTACGAATGCCCGCGGTGAATGACCTCGACCACTACGGGAGCCAGGCCCCCTTCAGTCATCGCGAGTTTCTTGGCTGCGGCGTATGACAAGTCAATGATGCGGCCCTCGGCCAGGTCGCCCCGGTCCGTAATGCGCACCACAACCGATCGCCGGTTGTTCAGATTCACGACCCTCACCACGGAGCCGAATGGCAGAGTTGGATGACATGCCGTCATCGCGTTCATATCGAAGCGTTCGCCGCTAGCGGTCGTGCGTCCGTCGAACACCGTGCCGTACCACGAGGCAATTCCACGCAGGAATGCCGCTCGCTGGGCAGCGATGGTTCTCTTCGGAGTGAGTGAGTCCGGGGCGGTCTCCCGAACCCCGGGTAATGCAGGTGGCACCGTGGCAACCGGCCGGGGGAGCAACTGAACATCGGCTTGCACGGTTCGAGTGGTGATCGTCACCACAATGGCAGCCAGCATCAGGGACGTAATGCCTGCCAGCAACCAGATTCTGAGCGGAGTACTCAGGCAGTTAAAGCCTGATCTTCGTCGAATAACCATCTGCCTATTTTACTGAAAAATCAGCTATTTGTGACCATTTGGCCAGCGCAAAACCACGACCGCGCTGTACGAGAAACGATCAAATCAGGCGTGGATTGGCGCAAGTTAAAGATACTTTAGGTACTTAAAATGTGGAATTCCGGCACGATGAAGGCGTAAAATTCCAGATCTATTCGCCTTTTGATCGCCCAAACGTCTCCACTCGCTGAAACGGTTGCCCAACTGCGCGTCGTTTTGCAGATTAATTCGGCGTCCCTGCTAGCGTGTAGCTGTTCCCAACAACTACATCAAGCAGGGAGGAATTTATGCGTCTTAGCGCAGCAGGATTGACATTAATTAAACGATCGGAGGGTTTCAGGGGCTCGCTGTATAAAGATACCGCAGGCCTTGAGACCATCGGCTATGGCCACAAAGTCATATCGGGAGAAAACTTCTCTCGTGGGATTGACCAAACACAGGCCGAAACCATATTGGCCGCAGACGTCAGCAGCGCCGAAGCGTCGGTTACCCGACTGGTGAAGGTGAAACTGACCCAAGGCCAGTTTGACGCAATGGTCGACTTTGTCTTCAATCTAGGAGCCTGGCGGCTGGCGAATTCAACGCTGCTCAAGGACCTCAACGCCGGTTCCTACGAACAAGCCGCCGAACAGCTACTGCTCTGGGATCATTGCGGTGAAACGGAAAATGCCGGGTTGAAAGCGCGGCGCGAGTCCGACTTGGAGTTGTGGTCGGGCACCGCGGCAGCGCGACTGGCGGCAGCTTGAACGCCGTGTCTTACAAATGTAAGACAGTCTTACGCGACCTTTTCCTTAGCCTTGCGCCGTGACGGATGTACCCACCACGCTACTGCGATCCCAATTACGTACAGCAACAGCATCGGAATGGCGTAAATGCACATGGTCCATGGGTCAGGACTGGGACAAATAAAGGCCGCGACCACGAAAACTATGAGGATCGCGTAGCGAATGTTCTTCCAAAGAAACTTGGGGCTGACGATCCCGAACATGGCCAGGAAGAAGATCAGGATGGGCATTTCAAAACTGATGCCCAGGCCCAAGATAATGGAAAGAAAGAAGCTAGAGTATTCCTCGATCGTGACCATGGGGGTGAAATTGTGCCCGAAGTCGACGATCAGAACCTTGAGAGCGCCTGGCAGCACCCAATAATAGCCAAATGCCGCGCCGCCCAAAAACAACCCCACCGTCGCCAGCATAAAAGGAATTACGAACCGCCGTTCCTTTTGATAGAGGCCAGGCGCGATAAATAGCCAAACCTGAAACAAGATGAAGGGCGAAGCCACAATCGCTCCTCCCACCAAAGAAACCTGCAAGTCGAGGTTCAAAGCATCCATGGGATGCGTGAATACCAGCGTTTTGCCAATGTGGTTGAGCGGGGCCTGAATAAAATCGACAAAACGGTTGTGGAAGGCCCAGACGGCAATGAAGCCCACTGCGAGATAGATGGCCGAATGGACGATGCGACGGCGCAATTCGTCCAGATGCTCCATCAGGCTCATGCCGGGGAGCTCTGCGCGCTGGCTTACCGCCGCCCGTGCCTTGCCGAGTGCGTCCGCGGGATCAACCATGCTGACTTACCGGCTCCGTCGGCGGTTCGGCTGTGGGATTGTTTGGCTCCGCTCCGTTTGGTACGTCGGCTGTTGCGGGGGGCGCCAAATCCGCTGGCGTTTCTTCTTTGGCGGCTGCCGTTGGTGATGCGGCGCTTACCTGCTCGCCCGTTTGTGGTGGCTGGATGCGCGGAATCGCAACCACTGGCATGGTTTCAACTGTAGCCGTTTCAGGGGGATAAGCGGCCGGATAGGTCCCTTCGCCCGGATACGGAGAAGCTAGAGACGGCGAAGCTGAATCGGGCGATGCGACTGGCGTTTCCGCTGCCCCGATTGCTGCCTGCGCTTCGATGGTCTGGTTCGCTTCCGGAGGCGCGGTCAAAGCCAGGTTCCGCTGCCGCTCGGCTTCTTCCTTTTTGCGTCGATCGGCATCTTCAGCGGAACGCAACTCCTCTTCCATCTGAAACTTGAAATCGTTCGAGGCCTTGCGGAACTCGTACATCAGCTTGCCGATCTGACGACCGATTTGCGGCAGCCGGCGAGGCCCAAACACGACCAGCGCCAGGACCATCAGGATCAACGAATCGGCCATTCCGAGATTGGCAAGTTCAATTGGAGGAGGAGCGACCATGAAGGACCATGATACCTGTCTGTGCGCACCGCTCACAAACTCAACCGCATAGAGGACCTGTCCAAAGATCATCACTTGTTAGAATACGAGTGTGGCAGCGGCTTGGATTGGACCGGATTTGAAGAATCCCCCAGCCTGTCTCCGCATCCATGATTCGTGAGTGGACTGCAACATCCCCGCGGGTGGGGGCGAACCTGAGGACGAGGGACTTTCTGGAGAATCAGGACACGCCAGCGCATCCGCTGCAGTCGAGTTTGCTTTCAACATCTCCGTCCGGCCACCCCTTGTAGGCGAGCAGGACTGAAGGCGGAATATTTTGACCCTGGTTTTTGACGAAGTCACTGTGGCCTCAGCGGAAGCTCGGGGGGCCGGCACATCCTGCAGCCTGGAAAACTACCTGGCGCTCCCTGACCACACCATGGACGCCCGCATCGCCGATGCTCGCGCCAAGCTGGGCGACACGACGATTTTGCTCGGCCATCACTATCAGCGCGATGAAGTGATACGCTTTGCCGACTTCACCGGCGACAGCTACAAGCTGGCCAAGGCAGCCGTAGAAACGAACGCCAAGTACATTATTTTCTGCGGTGTGCACTTCATGGCCGAGAGCGCTGACGTGCTCGGCCGCGACGGCCAGCAGGTGATCCTTCCCGACCTGAACGCCGGCTGCTCCATGGCCGATATGGCGGAGATTTCGCAGGTTGAGGCTTGCTGGGAAACCCTTGACCGACTAGGACTTGCGCAGGATACGATCCCGCTGACCTATATGAATTCGACGGCGGCCATCAAGGCGTTTTGCGGCGAACGCGGCGGCTTGGTCTGCACATCGTCGAACGCCCGCGCTGCCTTTGAATGGGCATTTGCGCGCGGCGAGCGCATTCTCTTTTTGCCCGACCAGCATCTGGGACGTAACACCGGCTTTTCCATGGAGATTCCTCTTAAAGAAATGACCGTTTGGGATCCTTGGGCGCTGCAGGGTGGTCAGAGTACGAAGGACCTGGCCACCAGCCGCATCGTACTTTGGAAGGGCCACTGCTCTGTTCATCAGCGGTTTCTGCCCGGCCACGTGGATGCGGTGCGGGCCAAATATCCGGGCGTCCAGGTTATCGTTCATCCTGAATGCCGCTGGGAGGTTTGCCAGAAAGCCGATGCTCTGGGCTCGACGGAGCGACTGATCGCGCTGGTGGAGCAGGCTCCTGCCGGGGCGACCTTTGCGGTCGGCACCGAGATTCACTTGGTCAATCGGCTGGCCAAGCGTTTCGCCGCTGAAAACAAACGCATTATCTCGCTCGACGATCATGGCTGCCTGTGCACGACCATGTATCGGATCAGCCCGCAGCATCTTGCGTGGGCACTCGAGAACCTGGTCGAAGGGCGGGTCGTGAATCGCATCCAGGTGCGCGAGAGCGTCAAGCATTGGGCGCGGGTGGCGCTTGACCGGATGATTTTGGCGGCGCCTGCCCACTAGGGCCGCCTGACTGCTCAATTGGAAACGAGCCGGCGCACGATTGCACCGGGCCGGCTCGTTTCCGGTTAGGAACTGGGCGCATTTCGTCGTATCCTAGAGGTCTGGGGACGTGCTATGAAGACCTTCACATTTGACGAAGCGCAATCGCTGCTTCCCGTCCTTGAGTCGTTGCTCAAGCGCGCCACCGATGGCAAAAAGGCGGCTGACGAACTGGACTCGGAGCTGTCGTCGCTGAGCCGGCGCATCTATATGATCGGCGGCATGAAGATTGACGTCGTCCAGGTGGGCCGCCAGCGCGCCGAGATGGAAGCGCACCTGCAGCGTGTTAGGGAAAGCATCGCCGAAATCGACTCCATCGGGGTGCAGGTCAAGGATTTGGAAGCCGGGCTGCTCGATTTTCCCTTCCGCCTTGACGATGAAGTGGTGTTGCTGTGCTGGCGCACGGGGGAGACCTCCATCGAGTACTGGCATACCGTTGATTCCGGGTTTCAAGGGCGCCGACCTGTCGACGAGCGCTTTCGGCGCCGCTCGGCTTCCGGTGGGCGACCAAACTAAAACCGGTCAGGCTAAACTCGACGTATGTACTTCTCCGAGCAGGACGTTCGCGCGGTTCTCACCTATCCGGCGCTCATCCCCGTCATTCGCCAGGCACTTATCGATTATTCTGGGGGCCGCGTGGAGCAACCGCCGCGCACAATTCTGCGTGCGGGCAATGCTGAAGGCGCACGGAACGGGTGGTTTGCCGTGATGCCTGTCATTCACGGCGATGCGATGGGCGTGAAAACCGTCACGTTTTTTCCGGGAAATGCGGAACTTGGTCTGCACACCCATCTGGCCATCATCGAGCTGCTTAACCGCTCGACGGGCGAGCCGCTGGCCGTCATGGATGGCCGTCTGATCACAGAAATGCGCACGGCGGCGGTCTCAGCCGTAGCTCTCGCTGCGCTGGCGCCGCCCGAGGTTCGCAGCCTGGGCATTCTCGGCAGCGGCGTTCAGGCGCGATCGCACCTTCAGGCATTACGCATGGTGCGTCCGTCGCTAATCGATATCCGCATCTGGAGCCGCAACTCGGCCAATTCAAAGAAGTTAGCAGCGGAAACCGGCGCGCGCTCCGTTCCGATCGAAGAGGCCGCGGCGGCAGACGTTGTCCTCACGGCAACCGCATCGCCGGAACCGGTGCTTCAGGGCCGCTGGCTCGCGCGGCAATCGTTGATCCTGGCCGTCGGCGCAGTCGGAGCGCATCTGCGCGAACTCGATGACGAGGCTATCCTGGGCGGCTATCTGGTAGCCGAATCACGCCAAAGCATCGAGCGGGAAGCCGGCGATGTCGTGCTTTCGGGCGCCAAGGTCCAAGCAGAAATCGGCGAAATTCTGGCCAACCCGTCCGCCTTCAAACCCCCAGCCAGCGCCCGTATCGTCTTCAAATCCGTTGGTATGGCGGTCGAAGACCTGGTCGCTGCCCGCCTGGTGTGGCTGGCTCGCTCTGCAACGGCGACGTTACCCTAGCCGTCGCTTTTCCCCGGCAAACCCTAATGCAAGTCATGTTTTTTCACGATATTCTGGATGAAGCGGCAAATGTGCGGTCCGCATCGTTCCGAGCGCTGGGGCATCTAGTAATCAACCTGTGAGTGCATCTCAAATCAGCTCAAAACGGCATTATTCCTGTTTACCCATGCGGCCCTGCAGCATCGGGCCGCGATTCGCAGTTAAACCAAACGTTTTATAAGGAGTTATCCATGCTTACTGTTGGAGAGAAGTTCCCCGCATTCGAATTGACCGCCGTGGTCGATCTCGACCCCAAGAAAGCCTTCGAGACCATCACTGAAAAAAGCTTTGCCGGCAAGTGGAAGGTCTACTTCTTCTGGCCCAAGGACTTCACCTTTGTCTGTCCGACGGAAATCGCCGCCTTTGGCAAGCTGAACCAGGAATTCGCCGACCGCGACGCGCAGATCCTCGGCGCCAGCATCGATTCCGAGTTCGTTCACCTGGCCTGGCGCAACAATCATGCCGACCTCAAGGACCTGCCCTTCCCGATGCTGTCCGACATCAAGCGCGACCTTTGCGAGCAGTTGGGCATTCTGGACATCAAGGCCGGCGTCGCCCAGCGCGCCACCTTCATCGTCGACAACGAAAATGTCATTCGCTTCGTTTACGTCACCGATCTGTCGGTCGGCCGCAACCCGCAGGAAGTTCTGCGCGTGCTCGATGCGTTGCAGACCGACGAGCTTTGCCCCTGCAACTGGAAGAAGGGCGAAGAGACGATCCACGCGTAGAGAACCGGTGAACAGAAGTGTAGTAAAGCAGTGAAAAAAGTGAAAAGAGTGAAGTAAAGCGGTGAACGAACTGCTGCAAGTGACCGTGCCTGCTTCACTCTTTCACCTGCTTCACCTTTTCACTTAGTTCACTCTTTTCTCTCCTTCACTCGTCTCATTCAGGAGCCATCATTCATGAGCCTCGATGCATTGATCGATACCTTGCCGCCGTCGGCCAAGGATTTGAAACTGAACTACTCGTCGCTGGTCCGCAATAACACGGAACTCACTGCCCAGCAGCTTTGGGGAACGATACTCGCCAGCGCCCTGGCCACGCGCAGTGCCAGCCTTACTGCCGCCGTCGTTCAAGCCTCCACTACGCAGCTTTCGCCGACAGCATTTGAAGCCGCGAAAACCGCCGCCGCGGTGATGGGCATGAACAACATTTTCTATCGTTTTCAGCACCTTAGCTCCAATCCCAAATACAGCACCATGGGCGCGCGTCTGCGCATGAACGGCCTGCGCGGTCACGGTGTCGAAGAGGTGGATTTCGAGCTATGGTCGCTGGCGGTCTCGGCCATCAACGGCTGCGGCAAGTGCGTCGATTCACACGAAAAAGTACTCCGCGAAAAAGGCGCAAGCGAAGAGCTGGTTCTCGCCGTGATTCGCGTAACTTCCGTCATTCACGCCATTGGCGCGGTGCTCGATTCCGTCCAGGCCCAAGCCGCTGTTACCGAACCCGAAGCCGTCGCGGTATCCGTCTAAACGTCGAATATGTAGCACCCCCCCCCGCTGGATCGCCCGCCCGGCCTTCGCCTCGCGAGCGGTCCAGACCTGCTCTGCGTCAACTCTTTGCACTCGGAAAACTCCAGCAACTTCCAGCATTCACTGACAGCAGGCACTGGAACGCATTACGCTGAGATGGGCGGCGTGAGTCGGCGGGCCCGATTCACTTCGAGAGTGACCAGCAACAAACCAGGGGGTGGCGATGAAGATAGGTAAATGGGTACGAATGGGTCTGGCGGCGGCGCCGCTGCTGATAGCGGGTTGCAAAGGCTTTTTTACTACGCCCCCTACCACGACGACCACCACCAGCGGCACCAGCGGCGTCTTCTACACCCTTAACCAGAAGGCCAGCCAGATCGCCGCATTCTCCATCGTCTCCGGCAAAATTACCGCCGTCACTAACGGTGTCTATACGCTCGCGTCCGTGCCGTTTGCCATCGCTATTTCACCGAATAGCAGCTACCTTTATGTGAGCACCGCGGCCGGCATCTACATTTACGCCATCGGTACCGGGGGCGTGCTCACTATCGGCAATGGCGGCTCGGTCATTTCGCAGGACCCGGCCTACACCATGCAGGTCGACCCCTCCAACAATTGGCTGATTGAAGCGATTTCGGGTGATGGAACACTCAACGCCATCCCCATTGTCGCCTCCAGCGGGTTGCTCGATTCCACCAATACCGAGCAAACGGTTGCGTTGCCCGCCACGACCGTACAGCAGCTCGTCGTTTCCCCTGCTGACTCCACCACGCCCTTCGTTTTCGTCGCCCTGGGCTCGGGCGGCACGGCGATTGTCCAATTCACCACCGGCAACACCGATCCTTTCGGGACCGTGAGCCACATCGCTGTGAAAAACACCGCGGGCGCCGCCAACACCATCGGCATCGACCCCAGCAACCGGCTGCTCTATGTGGGTGAAACCGTCGCCACCACTGGCACCCAAACCGGCGGCGTGCGTGTGTTTACCGTAGGCACGACCATCACCGAGGTCTCCGGCTCACCTTACACCACGGCGGGAACTGGACCGAGCGCGATCTTGCCGACGGCGGATTATGTCTACGTGGCCAACAAAGCAGTTAGCGGCAGCACTGACGGCAACATTACCGGATATGCGATCACGGCGACAGGCAGCGTTTACTCCCTCTCGAGCGTTAACTCTGTCACCACGGGCATCAGCACTGTCGGCCTGGCCGAGGACAGCACATCCACCTACGTTCTCGCGGTCAGCTCAGGCGGCACGCCCGATCTCGATGCCTTCACGTTTGACACCACGACCCCCGGCAAGCTCGATGCATCGACGAGCGCCACAACCGGCACCGATCCTACCGAGTCCGTTGCCATCGCCGCAATCCCGTAGCGCAGTCGGGATCAGAATCGGTCTTCGCCGCCCTCTGATCCCCTCACCACTCCTCAAACACCACGCTCGCATCGTGTCCTCTGCCCCGGATTGAATGCTTTCTAAATTGCGCATCGTCACGCTGGGAAAAGTCGTTGCGGAAATGAGCGCCGCGGCTCTCGGTGCGGGCCAGCGCCGAGAGCAAAATCGCATTCGCTACACGTCCCAGGGCCCGCGCCTCCGACAAGCGCCGGCTTCCCTTGCCACCAGCCGATAACCGCTCGACAGCCGCTTCGTATTCCGCATGGGCCGCGATTCCCTTTCGCAGTCCTTCGCCATCCCTCAGCAGTCCCGCCATCGCCCACATCGACCGCTGCAGGTCCGCGATCCGATTCTCCAGTTCTTTTTCATCCTCGGGAGAGAGCCGCCGCGGCTCGATAGCCGGCGCATCCGAAGCTTGCAACGGAGCCCACTCTTCGAGCATGCACTGCGCCGCGCGCGCGCCAAAAACCAGCCCCTCCAGCAGCGAATTCGATGCCAGGCGATTGGCTCCATGCACACCCGTACACGCCGCCTCGCCCGCCGCATACAAACCCGGCAGGCTGGTGCGCCCCTGCAGGTCAGTGCGCACCCCGCCCATCAAGTAGTGCGCCGCCGGGCGAACCGGGATCAAGTCACGCTTCAAGTCGAGGCCGTGTTGCGCTAGAAATCCACTGATTCCAGGAAAACGCTGGTGAAGATCGATGCCTTCCACGTGGCGCATATCGAGGAAAACCAGCCGCGTCGCGCCTCCTGACCCCATGCCTTCGCGCGCAATGGCCCGCGCCACCACGTCGCGCGGAGCCAGTTCCAGGTTGCGATGGTAGCGTTCCATAAATCGTTCGCCACGGTCGTTGCGCATCATCGCCCCTTCGCCACGCAGAGCCTCTGAAAGCAGGAATCGCGGCACTCCCGGCAACGACAGCGCCGTGGGATGAAACTGGTAAAACTCCATGTCGGCAAGCTCGGCGCCCGCCTCCGCTGCCAAGGAGATGCCGTCGCCCGTCGCCACGGGCGGGTTGGTGGTGTCGGAGTAGACCTGCCCCGCGCCTCCTGCGGCGATCAAAACAGCGCGCGCGTTCACTCGTCGGGGCCGGCCGTCGCGGTCCAGCAGATCGGCGCCGATCACGCGCCCGTCCGCCTTCATCAACCGCGTTACTGTGGTCCACTCCGCAAATTGAATCGAGCGATGGGAACGGGCCATCGTCGCCAGGGAGCGGCTGATCTCCGCTCCGGTCGCGTCGCCGTTCGCATGCAAAATCCGCGGGCGCGAGTGCGCCGCTTCACGCGTTCGCAAGAGTTTTTCGCCGTCGCGATCAAACCGCGCCCCTCCCTCGATCAGTTCCGCGACACGCACCGGACCTTCCGTCACCAGGACGTCGGCGGCCGCGCGCCACACCAGCCCATCTCCTGCGCCAACCGTGTCTTCGAGGTGCAGCGCGACGTCTTCTTCGCCTTCCATCGCCACCGCAATACCGCCCTGCGCGTAGTGGGTATTCGATTCGGCGACGGATTCCTTGGTCACCACCAGCACCTGGCCATGATCGGCCAACTCCCACGCGGCGCGCAGTCCAGCTACGCCCGCACCCACCACTAAATAATCCACTTGCGCTGCTAAAGCCATCAATTTGAGGCTACCACCGGGCGCCGACCGAATCGTCAGAACGCATGGGCGCTCAACTCTCAGCGAGTCGCCAAAACCGCAGTAGAGACTCTGGGGACGCGGCATTTGATTCGGTTTTCAGCAAGATGAGGAACCAGTTGCGCCGTTGCTTCGTATCGAACGTTGTACTTCCTGGAGGATTTGACATGGACTTTCGCACCCTGGCCCCTCGCCGCCTGGCCCTTGCATTGCTTGGAACAAGTCTGACCTTCGGGGCCGCGCCTATGCCCGCGCAAGACTCCGGAAAAGGATTCGAACTGCACGCGAATGGCGCTGCGACAGCCGCCGACGTAGGCCTGCCCACTTACCCTGGGTCCAAACTCTCAAAGAGCGGCGGTAACGACGCGGCCGTCGATATGGGATTCACCTTTGGTGACACGCACTTCCGACTCGTGGCAGCCAACTACATCACCGGCGACTCGATCGCGCAGATTCTCGATTTTTATCGCAAGCCGCTGGCGCGCTACGGCGACGTGCTGGAGTGCGATCACGGGAAAGCTGTCGGTGCGACCAAGACAGCCCGCAGCGGTCTAACCTGCGGTGACCAAAACGGCAATCAGATCTCCTCGGAAAGTCACGAATTACGCGCCGGAACGCCGGAGAAATTCCGCATTGTGGGCATCGGCGAGCGGGAAGGCTCCGCCATTCACTTTGGATTGGTGTATGTGGAGACGCCAAAGGACAGCGGGGGCAAATCGTAGACGCATTCGGTTGAAGCGAACAGCGCGCTCTCGAACGAACTGTGCAACGTGCAGTCGATCAAGTGCCGGCGACGGATTCCCTGGTCACTACCAACGCCTGGCCATGATCGGCCAACCCCACGCGGCACGCAGCCCAGCTACGCCCGCACCCGCGACTAAATAATCCACTTGCGCTGCCAAGGCCATCAATTTGGGGCTACCACCGGGGGCGAACCGGCCCCCAGCGTGCACTTGATCGCTCGACTTTCGACGGTCATTAAGACTGCGAACAATTTCCGGGCTCATGATTAAGCAGCAGTTGGCACGCCTCCGATTACTCGGAGAGCTCCGCTTCCTGTTCTGCTGAGGTGACAAAGGCCCACTTAAAACTCGGCCTTAACTCCTCGATCAGATCCCGGAGTCTCATTTTTGATCTTTCAGTCAGATCCCAAAACTGGAAGCCGATCAGTTTGTCCGACCGGAGTGCTCTTGCTTTTGCCAGCGCCCGAAACGGTAGCTCATTGACTCTAAAACTCAATTCCACAATCTCATCGACTACAAGACTCACCGGCATATCCAGCTCAATCAAGCATCCACCTTCGCTCAGATTTTCGATTTTTCCAGAAACGGGCGACCCCACGACGGGGAGTTTTTGAACGCCAGCCACACCTCTGCAATCAATCCGCGGAGCACGGCGATTTTCCTCAACCATGTTCACCCCAAGTGCAGCATGTTAGGTACCAGGCACTGCCTAGAAACGAAAGCGATTGAACACGGGGTTCACCGCTTGGCACGTATCTGGAACCAGCAACGGATCATCTTGCGAGCGCTATGGTTTTGAAAACCAGGCGTCAGTCATTAAGCGCAACGTCAAGACAATATCGGCAGGGCAAGCTATTGATTCTAGGGCGGGTGTCGAAAAGCTTCTCTTTCAACTCGCGGAATTCCTGAGCTGCGCGTTGAGTCGGTCGAAAATGTTGATTCTTGATCAAAGCAGGCTGGCGCAGTTTTTTGCCGCCGTTGTCAGCAATCTCGAACCGAGATCGTGCGATTGTCCTGATTGGAAGGCTGGATCGACGACCAGCGCCCCCGAGTCGCTATGCGCAGGCGGTTCTGATTTTGGCGTTCAGGTCGATGCCCAGCAGTTCGGCCGATCGTGCAACGAGGCGGCCAGGGCCTCCGTCGGCGATCCAAAGCTGCTCAACCCCTTCCGGTACACAAGATGTTCCGCCTGCGCTCAGAGCGAGGGTCCTCGGGATTGGGTTCAGGGACTGGACCAGGCCCAAGAGCCGCGCGCATTCGCTCTCGTTCAGCGTGTAGCAGAGGATAATCAATTCGAAGTCATTGCGCAGCACCAATCGCTCCGCGTCTTGTACGTTCGCCGCGCCTTTAACCCGAAAGTGCCGTTTGAGAATCAATTGACGCGTTTCGAGCAGGATGGGATCGCGACTGACCACGAGAACTTGCACGCTCGTATTCATGTGTTTTCCCTCGCAGGGATACTGAAGCGATATACCCGGTGGAGGAAGCATAGAAAAATTCCGCCTTGCATTCTGTCCGATAGGCGACATTAGATGGGGATTGCATCCGCGCAAGGAGATTTCCGTTCGTTGTGTCCAATAGAGAACATAATTCCCGAATTATGAATGAGATAATCCACGGCAGAACGATGCGAACGGGACTACCTATTAAAGAGAACGCAAGATTCGCGCTTATCACCCGCGGCGTCCTTTGCACCACCAGAATCGAGAGACGCCCCTATGATCAGCCAGCCATCGAACACGTTACTTAATGCCCTGTCCCCTGATTGTCATAATTCCCTCTTTCCCCGCCTTAAATTCGTCGTTTTACCTATCAAAGCGGTGCTTTATGAGGCCGATGAGACCCCAAAATACGCGCATTTTCTAACGTCAGGCATGGCCTCTATCGTCAGTTCCATGTCCAATGGAGCCACTGCCGAGGTCGGGATCTGCGGCCGGGAGGGCATGGTCGAGACCTTGCAACTGCTTGGAAACGCACGGATTCCCACCCGCTGCTTCATGCAGGTCGAGGGTGCCGGCCTCAGAATGCCCTTCAAAGAGCTCCAAAAAGAGTTCTTCGAAAATGCGGAGCTCAGAGACGCGATTTTGCGCGGCGTGCAATGCCAAAGTTTCATCCTGGCGCAACTGGCTGCTTGTAACCGTCTTCATGAGGCGGAGGAGCGGTTGGCACGCTGGCTGCTCATGGTGCGCGACCGGGTGGAGAGCGCCAAGTTCATGCTGACACAGGAGTTCCTGGCCACGATGCTGGGGTCGCGACGTACCACAGTGACCGCTGCGGCGGGTGCTTTGCAGAAGAAGGGATTCATCCGCTACAGCCGTGGGCGTATCGAGATATTGGAGCCCCAGAAGCTGGAAAACGCGGCCTGCGAATGCTATCCCACGGTCCGCAATCTCTATTCGAATCTGCAAATTGCCGTGGCGGCGGATTGATTTAAGCGGGGCTCTGATTGACTCGGTTGGCGGTCATCGGTGAAACTGCGCCGCCTTAAGCGGACCCATCCGTTACGATAAAAGCAACGTGCAAACCATACGAGTCGATACCCTTTCGGCAAAATACGACGTGATCACAGGCAGCGGGCTGATTGCCACGCTATCCCCACGAATTGAACGAGTTGTGGGCAAATTGCCGCGGCGCGTCTTTGTTGTTACATCTCCTGAAATCTGGGCGTTGTGGGGCGAATCATTCGTCGGATCTTTTGCCGAACCTCCCATCACGCTGTTTCTTCCTGCCGGGGAAAAGCACAAAACCCTCGCCAACGTTGAAAAACTCACCCGGCAAATGTCCCAGGCGGGCGGTGATCGGGGCTCGCTCCTGATCGCTTTTGGCGGCGGCATTGTGGGCGACGTGGGTGGGTTTGCGGCCGCGATCTTCATGCGCGGCATCCCGTATGTTCAGGTGCCTACAACGTTTCTGGCCCAGGTGGATTCGTCGGTCGGCGGAAAGACCGGCGTCAACCTGCCGGAAGGCAAGAACCTCATCGGTAGCTTTCACCATCCGTTGGCAGTTTACGCAGACATCGGCGTTTTGGGAACGCTGCCCGATCGCGAATTGCGATCCGGCCTGATGGAAAGCATCAAAGCTGGAATCATTCGCGATCGCACCCTTGTTCGTTTTATGGAAGAGCACGTCGACCAGGTGCTGGGTCGCGACGAGAAGGCCCTGGAAAAGGTAATTTCCGCGTCGATCCGCATGAAAGCCGATGTTGTGAACAAGGATGAGCGCGAAAACGGGCTGCGGATGATCCTCAATCTCGGCCACACGCTGGGTCACGCTATCGAGCAAGTGACTCGATACAAAGTGCTTCTGCACGGCGAGGCGGTGGGCTGGGGGATGGTCGCGGCGCTCTACCTGGCCCGCCAGCGCGGCACCATCACAAGCCGGCAGGCAGAACGACTGGAGAGCCTGATTTACCTTTATGGCCCTTTGCCGCCTCTCAAATTGCGCGCAGCCAAGTTGGTGGCCGCGACCGGAGCCGATAAGAAAAATGTGGGCGGGGTGAGGCGGTTCGTGTTGCCGGTCAGCATTGGCGACGCCGGGGTGGTCGATGACGTGACTGCGGCGGAGCTGGAGGCTGCGGCGAACTTCATGCTGGCGCGGGCAGCCGAAAGACACTCGTAGCGTTTGATTTGGAAATAAACAAGGATGGAAGAAGCAAAGATCCGACGGTCGATTGGTGAGCCTTTGTGGTCTCCCACCCATCGCGCAAAAGGCGCTCGATGGATGGGGCACCCAGAATTTCATCCTCGCGGGTCGGAAAAGCCGGTGGGAGACTAAAGAGATTGAAGGCGGAATGACGATAACGGGTGCGAAACCGGTGGGTGCTGAGGACGAGACGAGTGCCGCAGAGGCGGTGCGCGCGATGTTCAACTCCGTTGCCCCCCGCTATGACCTGCTGAATCACTTGTTGTCGTCGAACGTGGACCGGATTTGGTGGTGGCGAGCGGCACGGCATTTTCGCGGGGTACTGTCACGGCCCGATGCCGCCGTGCTCGATATCTGCTGTGGCACGGGTGACATGACCATGGCCCTGCTCCGACGCCGCCCCAAGAACGCGCGACCAGTATTGGCGGCTGACTTTGCGCGGGCGATGCTGATGCGCGGGAAACACAAGTTCGGCGTACGCGGCGCTATTGCGCTCGAAGCAGACGCTTTGCATCTGCCTTTACGCAGTTTATCGATGGATTTGATTGTGACGGCCTTTGGATTTCGGAATTTGGCTAATTATGACGCCGGATTGCGCGAATTTCACCGTGTTTTGAAGCCCGGCGGTCAGTTGGGCATCCTTGATTTCAGCAAGCCTGGCGGACTGCTCGGCAAGGCGTATTCGATTTACTTTTCGCACATATTGCCGATTGTGGGAAGAGTGGTCTACGGGAAAGACGGCCCCTACAAATATCTGCCGGAGTCTGTCGACAGATTCCCTGCCCCGCCCGCCATGCTTGAATTAATGCGCGCGGCCGGCTATGAAAATTGCGCATGGCAGCCCTACACGTTTGGAATTGCCGGGTTGTACACGGCGACGCGCCCGCTTGTAGTCTAGGAACTCAATGACATCCGCTGCCTCCCATGTCGCCTCCTTTTCCGCTGCCAAGCGGCGCGTAGCGTTGCACTCCATGTTGGCCGCAGCGGCGATGACAGCTTTGAAACTGGCTGCGGGAATATTTTCGGGTTCCTTAGGCGTGCTATCGGACGCCGCGCACTCAGGGTTGGACCTGGCCGGTGCGACACTCACGTTTTTTTCTGTGCGTGTGTCAGACAAGCCGGCGGACGAAGATCACACCTACGGTCACGGCAAAATCGAAAATGTTTCGTCGTTTGCCGAGGCCGGGCTCATGGCCATTTCGTGCGCATGGATCATCTTCGAAGCCGTGGAACGAGTGGCGCACAACACGGTTGAACTTCGCCATTCGATCTGGCCGGTGTTGGTTCTGGTGACTTCAGTTGCGGTGGACTTCTGGCGGTCGCGCCAGCTACGCGCGGTGGCAGAGCGCACCGGGTCACCGGCATTGGCCACCGACGCATTTCATTTTGCCTCGGACATCTGGGCGACAGTCGCAGTGCTGGCGGGATTGGGCGCAAGCTGGGCAGGTGCGCAATTTGGAATCGCGTGGTTGCGCTATGCGGATCCGGTGGCGGCGATCGTTGTGTCGTTGATGATACTTCGCATCACGCTTCATCTGACGCGTGAGACGGTAGCCGTGCTCATGGATGAGATTCCCGCAGAGACACGGCGGCGCATTGTGAGTGAAGTCGAACAAGTGGAAGGCGTGCTCGCGGTGGAACAGGCTCGCGTGCGTCGCGCGGGGGCTGCATATTTCGCTGACCTGACGTTGGCCATGCCGCGGCGCTATACATTTGAGCACACAGGCGAATTGGTGCGGGCTGCCACAGACGCCGTACATCGCGCGCTGCCGGAGGCCGATGTTGTCATCCATACTGTGCCGCGCAAGGGCAAGGCCGAAAGCATTTTTGATCGCGTGCGAGCAGTGGCGGCGCGAAACAATGTAAGCGTGCATGAACTGAGCGTGCAGTCGCATCATGGCAGGCTGCGGGTGGAGCAGCATGTGGAATTGAACGAAGATCTGCCGCTACTCGATGCGCACAATTTTGTGAGCGCCATGGAAGCCGAGATTTTGCGCGAGACGCCGGAGATTGATTCCGTGCTGACGCATATCGAGAGCGAGCCAGCCACCATTGAATTACCGGAAGAAGTCGTAGTTGAAGATCGCAGAATCGAGATGGCGTTGCGTGCAGCGGCCACCGGATTGCCTGAGATCGTTGACGTGCATGAAATCATCGTGCGTCGCGCCGGTGAGCATGCGGATCTATCCTGTCATTGCACGTTGCCCGATTCGTTGCCAATGCATCGAGTGCATGAAGTGATCACGGCGTTCGAGGATCGGTTCAAGTTGGAATGCCCGGAAGTTTCGCGGGTAACGATTCATCCTGAACCGGTCACCGATAACTTGCGCTGAGATAACGGAGCCCATGAAATGATTGCTCATAGTGAGTGGAAGCACGACGATGTATTTGAAGGCCACGCAGAGAACGGCAACACGATTGTGTTCGATGCGGACGCGGCGCATGCGCACGGTCCGAGCCCGATGGAAGCGGTGTTGATGGCGCTGTGCGGCTGCACATCGGTCGATGTGGTATCGATTCTGAAGAAGAAGCGGCAAGAAGTTACCGGGCTGCGGGTGAGTGCCACCGCGACGCAAGCTGAAACCTCGCCGCGGGTGTTTACGCATATCAAGCTGACTTATGCGGTGAGCGGGAAACTGAGCCGCAAGGCTGTCGAAGATGCTGTTTCACTGTCGAAGACCAAGTACTGTTCGGTGTCATTGATGCTTGAGAAGGCTGCGACGATTGAATACGAAATCGTCTATCCGGATGGAGTACCCGAACCATGAAGCGGCGCTCGGTGGTTAACTTCATTCAGATCGCATCACTGGTGATGGGTCTGGTGGTGGTCGCATTATTTGCGGCGGTCACGACCATGCACTTCGCAATTCACGGTGCGGAAGTTCAAGTGCCGTCGCTCAAAGGAATGACAGTGGCCGATGCACGCAGTCAGACTTCTGGATTGGGACTTAACCTTGAAGTAGACAATCGTTACTACTCATCGGACGTGGCAGCGGGACATATTCTGACGCAGTCGCCGGCATCGGGAACGGTGGTACGGCGCGAGTGGCGCGTACGCGTTGCCGAGAGTCTCGGTCCTCAGAAAGTCGAAGTTCCCGATACCGTAGGAAGCGACGAGCGTATCGCCGCGCTCAAGTTTCGCCGCGTGGGATTAGAGGTGGGCGCAACCGCGCAGCTTGCCTACGGAAAAGCGGCGGAGGGAACGGTGCTGGCGCAGGATCCGCCCGCGCACGCACAAGGCATCGAGGGTCCGAGCATCAACTTGCTTGTGGCTGCACCGGAAGATGCAGCGCCTGATGGATTCGTAATGCCGAACCTGGTTGGGACCCCTGTGATTGCTGCCCAGGCCGCGCTAACGCGAGTAGGAATGAAGGTTGTTCCGCCCACGTTTGTGGAAGCGCAAGTGCAATCGGTGGGAACCGGACTCGCGCCGCCCAAACCGCCGCAGATGCCGGGTGCCGTGATCGCGCAGCAGCCAGCGGCGGGCGTTCGTGTGGACCAAAGCACACAGGTAAAGCTAACTGTGGCGAAGTGATGAGAGCGTCATTTGAGAAAGCTGACGCATCTAAACTCCAGGCATGACTGAAGAATCAAAAGAGCCACAATCGGCGGAGGTTGCCGCGCCGATCAGCGATGATTATTCGCATGCATGGCGTGCGTTGAGGCATCGTAATTTTCGGCTGTTTTTTGGTGGACAAAGTATCTCGCTGATTGGCACGTGGATGACGCGCGTGGCAACTTCGTGGCTGGTTTATCGGCTCACCGGGTCACCTTTGCTGCTGGGCACGGTCGGTTTTGCGGGACAGATTCCTACGTTTCTATTGGCGCCGCTGGCAGGGGTGCTGGTGGACCGGATGGATCGGCGCAAGGTGCTGGTGTGGACGCAGTCGCTGGCGCTGGTGCAGTCATTCCTGCTGGCGTGGCTCACGCTTTCGCATCGCATTAATATCACCGAAGTGCTGGTGCTCAGCGCGATGCAGGGAGTGATCAACGCATTCGACATGCCGGCCAGGCAATCGTTCATGATCAGGATGGTTGAGGATCGCGCCGATCTTTCGAATGCGATTGCGATCAATTCTTCCATGGTCAATGTGGCGAGGCTGATTGGGCCGTCGCTGGCCGGGTTGTTAATCGCCGCGACCAATGAAGGCTGGTGCTTCCTTGTCGACGGCATCAGCTACATTGCCGTGATTGCTTCGCTCGTGATGATGCGGGTTTCGCACACGCAGATGGAGCGGGCCACGACCACCATGGTGGAGCAGTTACGCGAGGGCTGGGCGTATGTGACGGCCTCGCGGCCGATCCGCAGCATACTTTTATTGTTCGCATTGTTGAGCTTGATGGGATGGCCATTTATGGTGTTGATGCCCGTGTTTGCCGCGCAAGTACTGCATGGTGGACCGCACACGCTCGGCTTCCTGATGGGCGCGGTGGGCGTGGGCTCGCTCGTCTCCGCGCTGGCGATGGTGATGCGCCGATCAGTGCGCGGGCTTACGAAAATGATTCCTATTGCCGCCGCGGTGTTTGGCGTGGGGCTGATTGGATTTGGATTCTCGAATAGCTTTTGGATGTCGGTTCCGTTGATGCTGGTGGCGGGATTTGGCATGATGCAGGGACTCACATCGAGTAACACGATTCTGCAGACACTGGTCGATGAAAAGGTGCGCGGACGCGTGATGAGCTACTACACGATGGCGTTTGTAGGCATGGCTCCCTTTGGAAGCTTGCTGGCGGGTGGATTGGCTCACGCTATCGGCGCACAGCACACTGTAGTATTCAGCGGTATAGCATGCATCCTTGGTGCACTGTGGTTCTGGTCGCGATTGGGAGCTATTCGCAAAGATATGCGGCCTATTTATGAGCGGCTGGGGATTGTGCCGGTACGAGACTTATCTGGCGAAGAAGCCGCTTCTAAACATTGAAGACGTGCGGGTAGTAGGATTGTGCGCAGGATTGATGAGGAAGATTTGGCATGGGATTGAGTGAAGACCTGGAACGGATTCGGCTGCAGGAACGAGAGCTTCAATTGCCGCGCTTAAATGCGGAGATCGCATGGGAACTGGGTTTGCGCCTGAGAACCTTGGCGGCAGAACGCACGCTGGCAGTGGTCATCGATGTGCGGCGATTTGGTCAGCCGTTGTTTTATGCGGCCATGGAAGGCACTACGCCCGATAACGTGGAGTGGGTGCGGCGCAAGAGTAATGTGGTGGCTCGGTTTCATCACAGCTCGTATGTGGCGGGACTAAAAGAGAAGCTGAAGAACGAATCGCTGGTGGCGAGCCAGGGACTGCCGGTGAGCGATTACGCTACGCACGGTGGGTCGTTCCCTTTGGCTGTGGTTGGTGCGGGCGTGGTGGGCAGCGTGACTGTTTCAGGATTGCCGCAGCGCGCCGATCATGAGCTTGTGGTCGAGGCATTGTGTGGAATGCTGGAGCGGGATTATGCGGAATTCAAGCTGACCGAGGAGAGAATGTGAAGTGATTTGTGATTGAGACGTCAGTGTGGTGAGTCCGAAGGCTGCAGAAGAACAACTGCAGATCCTTCGCGATGCTCAGGATGACAACGACGTTATGATGCGAACTTCATAACCGAACGGTATAAAGCACTATGCAAACCACACTGTACACGCGGATTTCTCCAGCATAGCGACAAAAAATCCGTCCGTTTCGAGAACGCCGGGAAGTAGACGCAAGTATCCTTCGGACGTGAGGCAAGCCTGCAGTCCCGAAAGTCCCACATCGGTAAGAACTCCGGCCGCATGCATTTGTTCAATGCGCGAAGACAGCGGACACACGCGGGCATTGGGCGTATTGCGAAGTACGGCGGCGATGACTTGCTCATTTTCTTCAGGCTCAAGCGAGCAGGTGGAATAGATCACGCGACCACCATCGCGAACGGCCTGCAAGGCAGACGTGAGAATGGCTTGCTGTCTCTCCGCTTGACGGGCAAAATCTTCGATGTGCAGGCGATGACGGATTTCAGGGTTGCGGCCTAACGTGCCGGTACCGCTGCAAGGAACGTCGGCCAGGGCAAGATCGTAGACTGACGATTCCGTCAAAGCAGTTGCATCGGCGAGGCGGCATTCGATGCGGTCGGGCATGTGAGCTAGGCGCTCGCGCAACTGTTCGAGCCGTTGCGGGCTCGATTCGCAGGCTACGATGTGCGCTTGGGGATTGCGTTCGGCCAAGATGAGAGTCTTGCCGCCGGGAGCGGCGCAACAGTCGAGGATTTTATGGGGAGACGCGGCGAGCGCGCCTGCGGCAATCTCAGCGACTAACTGCGAGCCTTCATCCTGCAAGCGGATGCGGCCTTGTTGAAAGGCTTCAGTCGTCGTCACATCGCCGCCGATGATCTTGCGCGCCAGAGTAAGTAGCTGTCCGGGAGCCAATGATATGCCGGCCTCAAAAAGTTCAGGCTCGGTGGCCGAGTCATCCATGCGAATAGCAATCGAGGGTTGATGTTGACCGTACATACAAATCGCACCAGCACGCTCTGCACCGAATGATTCAATCCAGCGCTCGACCAACCATGATGGATGCGCATAGGTCAGCGCTAACCCTCGATCGGAGGCCGAGGACCGGGAGGATGCGAGCTTGCGCAGCACTGCGTTGACCATGCCGGAAGCAAAACGATGACCGAATTGCTTGGTGAGTTCCACACTCTCGTCGATGGCTGCGCGTGCGGGGATGCGATCGAGGTGAAGCAGTTGGAATGCGCCAAGGCGAAGCGCAATGCGCACCTCCGCATCGAGTTTTGCATTGGGATGCGCCAGCAGCGATTGCAGCCGATCATCCAATTGAATCTGCCAACGCAGCACACCGAGCACGAGCGTAGTCGCAAGGTTGCGATCGTTGGGCGCGAGAGCGGATACGTTCTTGTCGCGTAGTAAATCGTCGGAGTGGCCCTGGCTACGATCAACGAACAAGAGAATTTTGAAGGCTGCCTTGCGGGCGGGAGAAATTGCAGACATTTGCGTCAACCCAGTCGCGATTCAGAAGTGACGGCGGTGCCGCGAAGATAGTCTGCCGTCGACATGCGCTTCTTGCCCTCGGGTTGAATTTCGACTAGCTCCAGCCAGGTGTTTTGCGCGCAGGAAACGAACATTTGATTCCCTTCGACGACTAATGAGCCGGGAGTACTTTGAGCGAACCTGCCCGTTCTCGGATCGGCCACGACTGCCATGCGGTGAACGATCAGTTTCTTACCATCGAGCAGGGTGAAGGCACCGGGCCAGGGTTGGAAACCGCGCCAGCGATTCAATAACTCCACCGCTGTTCGCGAATGAAAATCCATGCGGCCGGCTTCGCGATCGAGCAAAGGGGCGAGCGTAGCTTGGGAGGGATCCTGGGGCTGCGGGTGGATCGTGCCGTCGAGCAAACCGACCAGCGTATCAACCACGAGCGGCGCGCCGGCATGAGAAAGAACATCGAACAGATCTGCGGCGGTCTGCTCCGGCATGATGGGAACTTGTTGTTGCAGCAGAATGGGGCCGGTGTCGAGGCCTTCTTCGAGCAGCATGGTGGTGTTGCCGGTAATGGTTTCGCCCATGGCTACGGCCCACTGGATAGGCGCGGCGCCGCGGTACTTCGGCAACAACGATCCGTGCAGATTGATACAGCCCAGGCGCGGAAGGGCCAGCATCCAGGACGGAATGATACGTCCATAAGCAACAACGACGATGGCATCGGGGGCGATTGATTCTAGCTGCGCGCGAAACTCGGCGTTGTTGCGGATTTTTTCCGGCTGGACCACTTCGATTGCAGCGGCGAGGCCAGCGGCGAGAGCGGTTTGTTTCACCGGTGGCGCGACGAGCTCCTGGCGGCGGCCAACGGGGCGGTCAGGCTGAGTGACTACCAGGGGAATGTCGTAGCCGGCAGCGAGCAATGCCTCGAGCGTAGGGACTGCGAATTGAGGTGTCCCGCAAAATACCAGCTTTGCCGTCTTCGGCATCGAGGAGATTACCATTCGCCCGCGCGCTGCATCTTGCGAATCTTGCGCAGGTTGAGGTCGCGCTTGAGGGCGCTCATGCGAAAGATAAACAACATGCCGTCGAGGTGGTCGATTTCATGCTGGAATGCGCGCGAAAGCAGCTCTTCCCCGTCCATCTCGAACCACTTGCCCTTTTCATCCTGGGCGCGGATTCTTACCTTGAGAGCGCGCACGACCTTTTCGCGGATGTCGGGAAAGCTGAGGCAGCCTTCCTCCTCATATTGCTTGCCTTCCTGAAAGATGATCTCAGGATTGACGATCACCAGCTTTTTCGCAGGATCTTTGCCGCTGCTCAAGTCGATGACAGTGACGCGTTTTGAGACACCAACTTGCGGCGCGGCCAGACCGATGCCCTGGGCGGAATACATGGTCTCAAACATGTCGGCGACCAGTTTGCGCAGTTCGCTATCGAATTCGGTGACCGGCTCTCCAGGCTGCGAGAGGACCGGCTCGGGATATTTCACGATGTTGAGAATCATCTACGTGCTAAAAGCTCCTGATTTGTTCGATGTATCCATCATAATTTCGTTTCATTTCAAGTGCCGAATCGCCGCCAAACTTCTGTTGCACCAGTCCCGCAATGGTAAGAGCAACCATGGCCTCAGCAGCCACGCCGGCCGCGGGAACGACACAGAGATCGGATCGCTCATAGCTAGCGCTGGTGGTCTCGCGGGTGTCGAAACGGACCGATTCCAAGGGGCGGCGCAGGGTGGAAATGGGTTTGAGATAGCCGCGGACGACGATGTCTTCACCGTTGGAAACGCCGCCTTCGACGCCGCCGGCGTTGTTCTGATCGCGAACGAATCGGGTCGGCTTGCCGTTGTCGACGGGAGAATAGCGGATGGGATCGTGAACCTTGGAGCCGAACGATTCGGCAGCTGTAACGCCGCGGCCGATTTCGACGGCTTTGACCGCTTGCAGGCTCATGACCGACCAGGCCAGCAGCCCGTCAAGGCGCTCATCCCAGTTGGCGTAGGTTCCCAGGCCGGCCGGTGCGCCATGGACGACGACCTCAAAGACGCCGCCAACCGTGTCGCCGGTGCGGGCGACCTCTTCCACTTCTTCTTTCATCCGCGCTTCGGTGTCGGCATCGACGCAACTGAGGAGGATGTCGTCTTTGGCCACGACGGCGGTGATTTCGTCCCACGTGGCTGGACGGCTGAGCTCGACCTTTCCCACGCGAATAACGTGGCTGGCGACCTCGATGCCGAGGGTACGGAGGAGCAATTTGGCGAAGGCGCCGGCGGCAACGCGGGAGGTAGATTCACGCGCGGAGGCCCGTTCCAGCACATAACGCGCGTCGGGGAAATTGTATTTGAGTGCGCCAGCCAGGTCGGCGTGACCGGGACGCGGGGATGCCACAGCCTGATGCTTGGCTGGATCGCCGGCGGCAACCGGCAATTTCTCTTCCCAATTCTTCCAGTCGCGGTTGACGATTTCAATGGCGACGGGCGACCCGATGCTCTTGCCGTGGCGGACGCCGGAGAGGATATGGGCTTTGTCGGTCTCGATTTTCATGCGGCCGCCGCGGCCATAGCCCTGCTGGCGTCGCCACAACTCGCGATTGATGAAATCGAGATCGACGGGCACCCCGGCGGGCAAGCCCGAGACAAGCGCGATTAAGGCCTCTCCATGCGATTCACCGGCGGTTGAGAAACGGATCATGTTCATTTGATTGTAAAGGGAAGGAGATGGGAATAGGTAGTGGGACCGGCGTCGGATCGCTTAGGATGGAGCGCATGACCTACTTCCTCTTCAAAACCGAACCCGATGTGTACTCATTTGACGATTTCCTGCGCGATAAGGAGACAGTTTGGGACGGCGTGACCAATCCGACGGCGGTCAAGTATCTGCGCGAAATGAAGGCGGGCGCCAAGTGGATTTTCTATCACACGGGCGATGAACGGACTGCGGTCGGGACGGGCACGGTGCTGAGCGTCGACCCGAGCGATCCCAAGGTTCCCGTGGTCAAGGTCAAAGTGGGAAAACGGCTCAAGACGCCGAAGACCCTGGCGGCGATCAAGGCTGAGCCGTTGTTTGCGGATTCGCCGCTCGTGATCATCGGGCGGCTGTCAGTAGTGCCGTTGACACAGGAACAATGGGATTGGTTTCTGGGGTAGGTTTCTGGCCGCCGGATTTCGTGCTTTCCCACCTTTGGTACAACAACAAGCGGCCAGAAGCCTATTCGTCTTCCAGCCAGCGACGCGTATTGAGTAACTGGCGCTGATCGAGCGCCCATACCTTCCCTGTCATTTCGTCGGGGCGCTTGCCTTCGCGGGCGCTCTTGTCGAATTCGACTTGCATGGCCTGCATCTTGGCGTCGAGATCGTCGATGAAATTGAGCACCAGCGCTTCGGGGACCATGGGCAGTTTGGGCGAGCCGAACTCCAGCTTGCCGTGGTGCGAAAGGATCAGATGCAGGACTAAGGTTTTAAGTTTGGGCGGAAAGTTGGGCAGGCTGTCCATGGTTCGTTCGGCGAGTGCCGCACCGATATGAATGTGGCCGAGCAGAGTGCCTTCGAGCGTGTATTCGAAGCCTATTTCCCAGGAGAGCTCGCGTACCTTTCCAATGTCGTGAAGAATGACGCCGGTGAGGAGCAGATCGCGATGCAGGATGGGATAGTGGGGCGCGACGCGGTCGGCAAGGGTAAGCAGGCTGATGACATGCTCGAGTAATCCGCCGAGCCAGGCATGATGGAGTTGCTTGGCGGCCGGGGCTTCGCGATAGGCCGCGGCAATCTGCGGGTCGGCGAGCACGGCAGTGAGCAAGCGTTTGAGATCGGGCTCTGTGAAAGATTCGATGAAGCCGAGAAGCTGGTTCCATAGCACATCGACATCGCAAGTGGTAGCGGGCATGAGGTCGGTCTTGTCGATCTCCGCCGGGAACGCCTTGCGCAACTGATCGATCTTCATCTGCATGCGGTCATCGAAGCGCGAGACGCAACCGCGCACCTTGACTACATCGCCGCGATCGAAGTCCTTAGTGATGCGAGGGTCGGACAGTTCCCAGACACGGCCCTCCAACTGGCCGCTCTTGTCGCACAAGATCAAGTTGAGGTAGGGCTTGTTGGTCTTGGTGGTGCGCTGCTGCTTTTGAAGCACGAGGAAGAAACTGTCGAATAGCTTGCCCTCTTCAAAGCCGGCAATATCGGCGATATAAACGTCTTTCATTCACTTATCCATTCATAAACGTGTGTCTTAAACATGATAAAGGCCACCAACCCGCGCGTCATGTTTTGTCGTTTTCAGGGCCGGTAATAGCCACAGTCTGAAAATTGGCGATTCTATTCGTCATTGGTCGGAATCCAATGGAAATGCAGACCATGGATTTTGCGATTGCACAAAATGAGAGCATACTGCCTGCATGGCCAACGTGCCCCGACACGATCGGGCATGACGTATACCGATGGCGTAGGATACGATGTATCACTCGCTGTGGCGCTTCCCCAGCGCAAATGCGCTACGAACATTTCGAGCCTTGGCATCTTGTGGAACGGAATTGAAAAAGGGTCTTCCACGACGCCGAACGTCTTCTCCGCACGTCTATTTAAGAACGTCGCCGGCCGTGGAAGGTCAGTCGGCAGCCAGGAGTCTCCCGATGCCTGCAGCTCATCCGCTTCCCCAAACCCTGGGTGATCTTCGTGCCAGTTCTCAGTTTCCCGAGTCACGCCTGAAGACACGAACCATCAAAGACGAAATGCGCGAGAATCTGATCGCTCGACTGCGAACGAGGGAGAGGATTTTTCCAGGCATCATCGGGTACGAAGATACCGTGGTTCCGCAAATTGTGAATGCCATTTTGTCGAAGCAGAACTTTATTCTGCTGGGGCTGCGCGGACAGGCGAAAAGCCGCATCCTGCGATCGCTCACGGCACTGCTCGATGAACGACTGCCTTTCGTCGCGGGTTGCGAAATTCGTGACAATCCCTATCTGCCGCTGTGCAAGCGTTGCCGAGACCTCATTGACGAGAGGGGCGACACGACGCCTATCGCCTATCTGTCGCGCGACGATCGTTATGTTGAGAAGCTGGCCACTCCTGATGTGACGGTCGCTGACCTCGTGGGTGAGCTCGATCCCATCAAAGCGGCACGCGGCGGAGAGGATCTTTCGAGCGAATTGACGATGCACTATGGACTGCTGCCGAGGGCCAATCGCGGCATCTTCGCTGTCAATGAGCTGCCCGACCTGGCCGGCAAGATCCAGGTTGCGCTCTTCAACATTATGCAGGAAGGCGACGTGCAGATTAAGGGTTACCCGGTGCGGCTGGAGTTGGATGTGGCGCTGGTTTTCAGTGCCAACCCTGAGGATTACACGGCGCGCGGCAAGATTGTGACTCCGCTCAAGGATCGCATCGGGTCAGAGATTCGCACACATTATCCAGAGACGCTTGAAGAAGGCATGGCGATTACCGCGCAAGAGGCGTGGGCGGATCGTGGTGAGAACGTCGAGATTCCTCGTTATATAAGCGAAATTGTGGAGCAGGTTACGTTTTCGGCGCGTGCGGATAAGAAGGTCGATAAGCGAAGCGGAGTCAGCCAGCGGTTGCCGATTTCAACCCTGGAACTGGTGGTTTCAAATGCGGAACGGCGCGCGCTGATGAATGGGGAAACGAGTGTGTTGCCGCGGGTGAGCGACATTTATGCGGCGCTGCCGGGGATCACGGGCAAGGTTGAGTTGGAGTACGAGGGCGAGATGCGCGGCGCCGATACGGTGGTGCAGGAGATCATCCGCACAGCGGTTGGCAAGATATACGATCACTACTTTGACGGTGTAGACACGGAGCAAATTGAGTTGTGGTTTAATTTGGGCGGCACGGTGAAGTTGGATGACAATCAACCGACCACGGCCGCGCTGGCAAACCTGAAGCAAATTCAAGGTCTGATCGACAAGCTGTCGCCGCTCAATGTGACGCCTTCGGACTCCGCGCAGAAGGTTGTGGCTGCGGCTGAATTTTTGCTCGAGGGTTTGGCTGCACACCGCAAGCTGAGCCGCAGTGAAGAACACGGGTTCACAGCACAGGAGAATTCGCCGCGCAAGCAAGGCCATCCCGACGTTGAATTCGAGTACGAAGACTGGAAGAAATCGCGGCGCACGCGCAAGGGCGGGTTGAACTGAGGCATTGGCAACGTGAGGATGACTGCTTATGAAGCGCGTCAACTACACCAAATACAACGGTGAGCTGGCCTCCGAGATGGACCTCGAAGAGCTGCTGCAAGCGCTGTCGGATTATCTGCTCGACTCGGGATTTTACGGACCGTATACCGAGTTTGAAGACCTGGAGCATAACCTCGACGATCTGCGCGAGGCATTGCGGCGGGTGCTTGAGTCGAGTGACTTTTTTGATGAATCGATGCGACAAAAACTCGATGAGATGTCGGCCAACGGGACGCTCGATGAGTTGATCGATAAGCTGCTCGAGCGCATGATGCAGGAAAACTACATCTCCGCATCGTCGCAACATGGTCCGGGACGAACTTCAGAGCCAGGCAAAGTTGAGGGCAATGTTCGCTTTGAAGTGACGGACAAGAGCCTCGATTTTCTAGGATTCAAAACACTGCGGGACTTGATGGGTTCTCTGGGCAAAGCGAGCTATGGCCGGCACGATACGCGCCATTGGGCCACCGGCGTTGAGACCAGCGGAGCCTCGCAGCGATACGAATTTGGTGACACGCTCAACCTCGACGCGACGGCAACATTGAGTTCGGCGATCGCGCGTGAGGGCATCGGGCTGCCGCTCAATCTCGAATATGACGATCTGCACGTGAATCAATGCGAATACCAGAGTTCATGTGCCACGGTGGTCATGCTCGACTGTTCGCATTCGATGATTCTCTACGGAGAAGACCGGTTTACACCCGCGAAACGAGTAGCGATGGCGCTGTCGCACTTGATTCGGACGCAGTATCCGGGCGACTCGCTTTCACTGGTGCTGTTTCACGATTCGGCGGAAGAGATGCCGGTCTCGCAACTGGCTCGCGTCAAGGTCGGCCCATGGCACACCAACACGCGGGAAGGCTTGCGGGTGGCACAGCGTGTGTTGTCGCGGCAGCGAAAAGACATGAAGCAAATCGTCATGATTACCGATGGCAAGCCGTCGGCGCTCACGCTTCCCGACGGCAGGATTTACAAGAATCCGTACGGGCTCGACCCGTTGGTTGTAAGCGAAACTCTGGAGGAAGTCGCTCACTGCAAGCGATCGAACATCATGATCAACACGTTCATGCTGGCGAGAGATTTTGATCTGGTGCAGTTCGTACACAAGGTGTCGGAGATGTGTCGCGGGAAGGCCTACTTCACCACGCCCGACACGCTCGGGGAATATTTGCTTATGGATTATATGCAGCGTAAGTCGAAGACGATCCATTGAAGTCGCTTCTTAAACAGCGAGGCCCGGAATCGAATTCCGGACCTCGCAGTCGAATGGCAGATTGTCTATTTATTGCTGCGGCGTTGACGGGGGCTGCGGAGTTGGAGCGGTAGCCGGCGCCGGTGCTCCGGGAACAGCCGGAATGGGCGTGGGCGCTGCAGGGGCGGAGGCTGGAGTCGACTGGTCTTCGGTTTTCTTTTTGTCGCTGAGGCGCGTTTTATCGCTGGTGGTCGTCGCCTTCTTCTTTTTCTTTGAGCTCGTGTCGCCGGCAAGGCCGAGAGGCGCCGATTGCGTCTGACGATCTGCTACTTCAGCCGCGTCCGGTGCAGCAGGCGCGAGGGGATCGACCTTCTTGGACTTTCCGTTCTTTGCCTTGGCTTGCTTGATCTCCTTGGCACGGTCACTGAAACGAGTCTTCTTTTCCGGTGCGGGAGCGGCCTCAAGCGGGCTCGCCGGCTCATTGTTCTGGGCTACCTGCGGATTGGCGCCCGCATCCTCAGTTGTCGCCGCAGGACCGGCCGGGAGTGTCTTGGTGGGAGCTTTGCCGTAGCGGATTTTTTCCTTCTTGCCCGGCTTCATCGAGGCCTGGGCAGTGGTGGTCGCAGCGGCCTTCGCCGGTGTGGTCGCGGGTGTAGCTGCCGCGGACTCGGCGGCGGGTGCGGGTGCCTGGGGCGATTTTTGCCGGAAGGTACGAGTGGTCTCACGGAAACGCGTCCGCTCTACCTTCTTTTTCTTTTTCGAAACTGGCGGTGTATAGGTCGAATAAGTGATCGGGACGACGCGCTTGTTGGGGCTGGCGCCGGTGTCTTCGTAACCCGGCTTGAGCTCGACGTAGGCGTCCTCGCGCATCTTGGTAAGGTAGTCGCGAACGGCCGGCATCATTTTGCTCTCGTAATAAGCCTGCTCTACATCCTGCTGCACATCCTTATATTGAGGAATGCCGCCGGGGACGTGCTGGTCTACCTTGAGAATGACAAAACCCTGACGGGTCCGAATGGGTTGGGTATATTCGCCAGGCTTGAGGCTAAATGTAGCGTCTTCAAGTACTTTGGCGAGTGCACCGCGACGGTATTGGCCTAAATCGCCCCCCTCGGATGCGGTGGTACCTTCACTGGAGGTCTTTGCGAGTTGCGCAAAGTCGGCGCCAGATTTCAGCTTGGCTTCAATGTCGTCGGCCTTGGCCTGGGCGGCAGCAATTTTCTGCGGATCGTCGGGCTGGGGTAACGCGGGCGTGGCTGAAGAAGGCGCGCCTGTGGACACGAGAATCTCGCTGAGACGGACGCTCTCAGGCTGGGCATACTCCTGCCTGTGGGCTTCAAAGTAACGCTGCGCCTCGCCTGGGGTGATGGAAACCCGTCGGCCTACCTCGTCGCGCATCACCTGCTGGGTAACGATCTGATTGCGGATATTGGCCTTGAAATCCTCAAAGGAGACGCCCTGCTGCTGGGCTGCCTTCTCGAGGTCTTCAAGCGTAGCGAGGTTGTATTGCTTACGTATCTCATTGAGTCGATTGATCAACTCGGTCTCGCCAGTCACGCCGAGTTCCTTGCCCTTGGAGAGCCAAAGTTGCTGATCGATCAGATTGCGGAGCAGGTCTTTATGCCCCTCTGAAATCTGCTGCATGGTGGCGCCATGCTGGCGGGCTTCGTCATCGAGTTCCTTCATGGCGCGGTCGTAGTCGGAACGCGTAATGATCTGGTCATTGACACGGGCGACAATGTCTTCGACTGTGACGCCGCCAAAAGGGCTTTCCGGCGCGGCAGGATGCGTCTGCGCCAGAGCGGATGTTGCGAGCAGCATCGTGGCCAGCACGGACACCGCGGGAATGCGAAGGAGTCTCAAGGTCATAGGGTCGGCACACAACAGGCAGCAATCAATCCCTACCTGATGTATAGACGTCATTGTAAATGCACGGAGAGCAAAGCGACGATTCGGGGGTAGTTCGAGAGCGGAATCCTTGAACGAATCAGTTTTCGATCGGGCGAGGCAGCTCCTACCTGGCACGTTACCAATGGTTCAAAAGGCGCGCCGCTACCGGATGGCGGGGATTCGAGTCAAATGAGCCGGTGATATACTTTTTATTAACATCGCTGCGCTGCGCGACCCGGTCACGGTGTCTGCCGCACTTGCCGCCCGGAGGTTTCTCCCGCCTATGAATCCCCGCGCCCGCCGGGCACTTTTCACGCTTATCCTTTTTTTTGCCGTCTGTGCCGTTGTCGGCAGCGTACTGCAGCGCAAGGTCGGCGCGCAGTCGTCTGAAGATGAGAGCCAGATTCGCGACAGCCTAAAGTCGTTCACCAATGTGTATGCGCTGGTGGAACAGAACTACGCCGAGCCGATTCAAGGCGATAAGGCCGACATTGCGATTTACGATGGGGCCATCCCCGGCATGTTGCGCACGCTCGACCCCCATTCCAACTTTTATGATCCAAAGGCCTACGCCAAAATGCGCGAAGACCAGCGCGGTCACTACTATGGCGTGGGCATGGTCATTCAACAGCAGGAGAAGAAGGTCTACGTCATCACACCTTATGAGGGCACGCCATCGTTTCGGGCCGGTATTCGGCCGGGCGACGTCATTATGGCAGTGGACGGCAAGACTGCGGACGGCATGACCTCTGACCTGGTAGCCAAGGCGCTCAAGGGACCCAAGGGCACGCATGTTCAAGTAACCATGGTGCGTGAAGGCCAGGCCAAGCCGCTGGTTTTCGACTTGGTGCGCGACGAGATTCCGCATCCTTCTGTCGATTTGAAATACGAGATCCGGCCTGGAATCGGATACATTCATTTGACCCAGTTCCAGGAGACGACCGCCCAGGAGGTTCTGGACGCGGTTGACAGCTTCCCTAATATGAAGGGGCTGATCTTCGACCTGCGCGGCAATCCTGGTGGACTGTTGAGCCAGGCGGTTGAAGTTTGCGATCACCTGCTGGGCAAGGGACAGTCCATCGTCTCCCAGCGTGGCAGGGCTTATCCTGACCAGAATTACACGGCTACCCACGGCAATGACGGACATACGTTCCCGATCGTGGTTCTTGTCAATCGCAACACGGCCTCAGCGGCCGAGATTGTTTCAGGGGCGCTGCAGGATCATGATCGCGCACTCATCGTGGGCGAGACTACATTTGGCAAAGGGCTGGTGCAGACGGTATATAACTTGAGCGAAAACACCGGGCTGGCGCTGACCACCTATCACTACTACACGCCCTCGGGCCGGTTGATCCAGCGCAACTATACCGGCGTCTCGCTGTATGACTACTACTACAACCACGCCGGGGCTCAGCCCGCCGACACCACCAACCGCGAAGTGAAGATGACCGATGCGGGTCGCACGGTGTATGGCGGTGGAGGAATCACGCCTGACGAGAAAATTGATTCGCCGAAGTCGAACCACTTCCAGGATCAGTTGATGATCAAGCAGGTGTTTTTCCACTTTGCTCCGCATTACCTGGCCAACCGCACCGTGGATAAGAGCTTCCAGGTGGACGATGCAGTGCTGACGGAGTTCAAGCAGTTTGTTACCACTCAGGACATTCCAGTGAGTGAATCCGATATCACTGCCAACGCTGATTGGCTCAAGGTGAACATCAGGAAAGAGATTCTCGGCAGCCAGTTTGGGCAGTTGCAAGGGCTTAGGATTGTGGCAGATTGGGATCCCGAGATCCAGAAGGCGCTGACATTCTTGCCCGAGGCACAGGCGTTGGAAGACAACGCCCACAAGGTGCTGGCGCAGAAGGCCCAGGCGCGAAACAATGAGAGCGGTTCGGGGATTGCTTCACAGCCGTAATCGGCGATGTAACTGATTAGGTTGGTTTAGCAAAAAGGACAGGCTTCAGGGCTTGTCCTTTTTGTTTGCTTATGAGTTCCGCCACAAGAAAACCATTTCGACGACAGTATCAGTTGGCACTGACGCGAACGACTTCAACGTGGCTTACGGCTCGTCGTTATAGATCGCGACTTCAAGTTTGCCGCCTTCAACTAACCGAGCGCGATACATGCCGGGAGTGTTGAAGCTCCAGGCCAATTGGCCGTCGGGAGTAATCGCAATCAGGCCTCCATCGCCATGTAGACCCTCAAGCTCCTTGTGAATGACCTCGTCGGCGGCCTGCTGCAGTTTCATTCCCTTGTACTGCACAAGCGCGCAAACTTCGCGAGCGACCGTGAGGCGGATGAAATATTCGCCGACACCCGTGGCGGAAACCGCGCAGGACTGATTCGATGCATAGGTTCCCGCGCCAATGATCGGAGAATCGCCAACGCGCCCCCACTGCTTGGCCTGCGTTCCACCTGTCGACGTTCCGGCAGCAATGTTGCCCTGTTTGTCGAGAGCGACAACGCCGACGGTTCCAAATTTGTGCGCATCGGGAGGTTCAATTTCAGCCATAGGAGTTGTGGGAGCCGGAGGCGCACCGACCGGACGCTCCGGAATAGGACGCCCTTCCTTCTTCAGTTGCTTGACCAGCGACTGCCAGCGACGCTCTGTGAAGAAGAAACTTGGGTCGACTTGTTCAAGGCCGGCCTGCGCGGCAAACGCATCAGCGCCCAAGCCAATGAGCATGACGTGCGGCGACTTCTCCATCACTGCTCGCGCCAGGCTGATGGGGTGGCGCGAGCGCGTGACTCCCGCAACGGCTCCGGCTTTCAGCGTGGCGCCGTCCATGATGGCGGCGTCGAGTTCATTTTTGCCCTCGGCGGTAAAGACCGCGCCACGGCCCGCGTTGAATAATGGATCGTCCTCGAGAATCCTGATGGCAGCTTCGACGGCATCGACCGAGGTGCCTCCGCTGTCGAGCACATGCGCGGCCGCTTCGGTAGCCTGCTTGAGCGAGGCGCGAAACGACGCCTCGGTGGCCGGGTCCATGGTGGCGCGTTCGATAACCCCAGCTCCGCCATGCAAAACGATGGCCCAGTGATGCGCCGGTTGTGCCGACAGCGTTCCACATCCAGCCAATGCAACTGCAGAAGCGATCAAAACTGCACTCCATTTGCCCATGCTATGCCCCTCATTCTCATCATGGTATAACTACGTCGCCGGCCGGCAATTCGCAGCGCCTCTCACGGTGGCACTCGCCGAACGCATTTACGGCCGCGAGACCTCTGCCTCAACTTCGGTGTTCGTTCCATTTACCATCGCATTCAATGAGTACATACGCACGCAGTTTAATCGCAGTCGTTCTACTCGTCGTGGCGGCGACCGCGACTTCCGCCAAGCCGCGGCCGATCCGGGTAAAGGTCATCGTGGTGGCAATGTTCGAGGTCGGCGCAGATACGGGCGACGCGCCTGGCGAGTTGCAGTACTGGGTGGAGCGCGACCATCTCGATCAGGTCTATTCCCTGGCTGCGGGCTACCACGCCGTACGTATGAATGGCGCCGGTGAGATGGCGGTGCTTACCGGCCAGGGAACCGCACATGCCGCAGCCACCATCATGGCGCTCGGGCTTGATCCACGCTTTGACCTGAGCCACGCGTATTGGATCGTCGCAGGCATTGCCGGGGCGAACCCGAACCGCGCATCGCTCGGCTCCGCAGTCTGGGCGCGGTGGGTGGTCGATGGCGACCTTGGCTACGAGATTGATGCCCGTGAAATACCGTCCGATTGGTCGACGGGATACGTGCCGCTGCGCAAGAAGCGGCCATTTGAGAGCCCGGCAGCCCCGCTTGACGGTCAAGTCTATGCGCTCAACAGCGGCCTCACTGAATGGGCATTCTCGCTCACGCGAGCGACGCCGCTCGGCGACTCCGATCACTTGAAAGAAATTCGCAGCCATTTCGATGGAGCCGCGGCGCAGCGTCCTCCTTTCGTGACAATGGGCGATGAGATTTCGTCGTCGACCTATTGGCATGGCAAGCTTGCCGATGCCTGGGCCACCGAGTGGATAAGCTACTTCACCGGAGGCAAGGGTCAATTTGCGACGACCGCAATGGAAGACACCGGAACGCTGCAGGCGCTGACATATCTTGCCAATGCCGGCCACGCCGATTGGCGGCGCATTCTGGTGCTGCGAACGATCAGTAACTTTGACCAGCAGCCGCACGGCATGAGCGCCGCCGAGAGTCTCGCCAATCAACGCATCGGCACCTACAGCGGCTATCTACCCTCGCTTGAAAGTGCTTACACTGTCGGTCATGTGGTCGTAAATGAGTTACTGCTGCATTGGCCGACTTACTTGCGCCAGATCCCCGAAGTTGAAACGAAATCACCGGCGCCATAGCTAAATGGAGATCATGGCATTAAAGGGGTCCTATAACTGACGCGACGATCTTCATTCACCATCGTTCTGCGAGGCTGAGTCCGATTGCTCGTTGAAGGGGAGGAAAAGCGTGAATGCCGTTCCTGACCGGTTCGGCGACTGCGACGATCTGCCCCTGAGGCTTCCTCGGTGGCGATTGACAATCTCCTGGCTGATCCACAATCCCAGGCCAGTGCCGCCGATGCCCTTGGTCGTAAAAAACGGTTCAAAGGCCTTGGCCAAGGTCGAGCGAGACATCCCTGAACCTGTGTCCGCCACGGTCAAATAGATTCCTCTTCTACCGGCCTTCCAGTTCCATCCCTCGCGGCTGCGCAGCAGCAGGCGTCCTCCCTTGCCATGCATAGAATCGATCGCGTTGCCAATGAGATTGTTGAGCACCTGGCGCATCTCGCCATCAAAGCAGAGCACCGTCCGAAGCGTGCGGTCGCGCCGTTCGACGGCGACTTGCGAATTAATAAGTTTGTGTCGATAAAGTGGTAGAGTGCCATCGAACAGTTCAACCGGTGACACCGGCCTCGGCTTTGTCGCTTGACGATGAAACCGCAGGGTCTGGCTCGCAATCGCCGAAACGCGCTGCAACTCAGTCTCGGCGGTAGCCAGATATTGTTGGGTTTCAGGATTCGTGGCCGATTGCTGCGCCAGATAGAGCAGGTTTGTCACTGCCTCCAGGGGATTGTTGATCTCGTGCGCGATGGAACTGGCCAGGCGACCGACGACGGCCAGCTTTTCAGACTGCATGAGGGCTTGCTCCGCACGCTTGCCCTCGGTTACATCTACGCCGAGCACAATCACGCCCGAGATTGCGCCGTCCGCTTCACGCCGGGGCTGATAAACAAAATTGAGATATCGCTTTTCAAGCGGGTCGTCGCCGCCGCGCGCCAATTGAAACGGCGTCTGGTGTCCGATGAAAGGCTTTCCGGTGCGGTATACCAAATCAAGCCGCGACACGAATCCCTGGCTCTCTGCCTCGGGAATAGCCTCGCTAATCGGCTTGCCGATCACATTGCGCCCGCCGATCAGTTCCTGATAGGGCGCGTTGGTCATCTCGAAAATATGCCTTGGCCCACTAAGCACGGCAAAGAAGGCAGGCGCCTGCTGAAACAGGTCGGCGAGCCGTTCTCTCTCTTGATGCAGACTGCGCCTTGCCAACACACTGTCGGTTGTTTCGGTGCAGACCACAAGCGTTCCGCAGATCGTTCCCTTCGGATCGCGTACGGGGCTGTAGCCATAGGTCCAATAGACGTCTTCAAGCTTTCCGAAGCGATAAATGGGAACTAACTGTTCTTCATGCCAGGTCGCTTCGCCACGCGCCATCACCGCTTCGATCTGCGGACCGATGATATGCAATATCTCGGGCCAGCATTGCTCGCAGTGCTGTCCAAGAGCACTGGGATGTTTGTCGGGGCGAAGACTCGGCCGGTACGCATCGTTGTAGAACTGAATAAGCTCCTTGCCCCACCAGAGAAACATCGGGTGCCGCGAAGCCAGGACCATATTGACCGTTATCAACAGCGTCTCAGGCCACTGTTCGATCGGGCCGACCGGCGTCTTGCTCCAATCCAGAGCCCGCGTGCGATCGGCCATTTCACCGCTGCCGAAGATTTTTTCCTGGCACACTGACAGCAACGGCACCGGCAAATCTTCGCTTCTTGGGACGGAAGGTGGGATAAGTGAACTCCTTGCGCTTTCAAATCCTGATGTTTCAAATCCAGATGTTTCAAGTCCCGCTTGAGAGGCTTCTCCGGAATTGTGTGTGCGTTACCTGAAATATTAGAGCAATCCGCATCCACAACACCACGTTCCTTTCGGATTCGCGGCAATGTCGGCGTTCCGGCATTCCGCTCCCTTCGAATTCTGCATCGGTTCTGGCGGGCAGTTGGCGAATGTCGGCTTCACAGTGCAGAATGCTTGAGTCCCGCAAATTTATCGGCGCTGGCCCGGTGAAATTGGACTGTTGTCCCTTCACACGACATGCGCCGAAAGGATGAACGATGCACTCGATCTGGTTCGGCGAATTCCTGGGTACGCTTGTTTTGGTTTTGCTGGGCAATGGCGTGAACGCCGGGGTGACATTGCGCAAGTCGTACGCGGCCGATGCCGGCTGGATGGTGATCGCGACGGGTTGGGCCTTGGCGGTGTTGTGCGGCGTGCTGGTGGCGCAGGCGTTCGGCAGTCCTGGGGCAAACTTGAACCCCGCTATTACGCTGTCGAACGCCATCGTCAACAGCGATTACTCGCAGGTGCTTTGGCTGTGGTCTGCGCAGATGCTGGGTGCCATGGGCGGCGCTTCGTTGGTCGTCTTGCAATATGCTCCGCACTGGAAGCTCACGCCAGATCCTGCTGCCAAGCTGGGCATCTTTTGTACGGGGCCGGCTGTGAGCAGTCCTCTGGCCAACACCTTCAGTGAAGTGCTGGGCACGATGGTATTGATCGTAGTCGCTGCGTCGATTGGCGCGCATGGAGTATCAGCAACAGGGCCTGCGCCGGCCCTCGGACCGTGGCTGGTAGCAAGCCTTGTATGGGGCATCGGTCTGTCGCTCGGCGGGACGACTGGGTATGCCATCAATCCCGCGCGCGACCTGGGTCCGCGACTCGTTCATGCATTGCTGCCGATTCCTGGCAAAGGCGGCTCGAACTGGGCGTATGCGCCCATTCCGATCGCAGGCGACCTGCTGGGTGCGATGTTGGCGGGCTTTCTGCTGCGGTACGCGCACTTATAGCAGCGCCACTCGTTTAGACGCGAGTCATTCAGCTTACTTCGATCATGATTTTGGTAAAACGCGCCGGTTCGCGATTCCACTCATCAAAGATCGTCGCCACATTTTCCATCGGGACAACGTGGGTGATCGCTTCTTCGACTGGAAAGCGATGGTCCTCCAACATGCGGATGACATCGCGAAAGTCTTCAGGCAGCGCGTTGCGCGAGCCGAGGATGTCGAGCTCCTTTTGCACGAAGAGCCGCGTCTCGTATGCCACCTGCTCCTTGGCATAGCCGATGTAGACGACGCGACCGGTGAAGGCAACTTCCTCCACTGCGGCGCGAAATGTTTGCGATAGTCCGATCGCTTCAATGATCACATCGGGTCCGCGACCGTCGGTCAATTGCAACAACTCCTCATGCAAATCGGCATGAGCCGTGTTGATAGTATGTGCCGCGCCCGCTTTTGAAGCCGTGGCGAGCTTGGCCTCATCAAGGTCGACACCAATGACCGTTGCGCCGCGAAATGCCGCCCCTGCGACTGCTCCGAGGCCCACACCGCCGCAGCCAATTACGGCAACCGTGTCTCCGGGCGTAACCCGGCCGCGAGCCGCTGCATGAAACCCCACGGTCAGCGGCTCGACCAGGCATAGTTCCTTTAATTCGAGATGAGCGCCGTAGAGACGCTCGGCCGGCGCGGCGATGAACTCCGTCAATGCGCCATCGCGCTGTACTCCGAGAGTCTGATTAAACTGGCATGAGTTAGGGCGTCCGCGCAGACACGCCGAACAGCGGCCGCAATGGGTGTAGGGCGAGAGCGTCACGTTCATGCCGGGCTGCCATTGCGGGAATTTTGGATTGGGTTCGACGACCGTCGCAGCTATCTCATGGCCGGGAATGCGCGGAAACGTGACCAGCGGATTGCGACCGCGATAGGAGTTGAGGTCGCTTCCACACAGGCCGATCCTGCGAACCTGGAGCAGGATTTCGTCGGCCCCCGCGTCGCGCTTCTCCGCTACCTCTGTGAGAACGGCCTTCCCGGGACCCTCGAGAACAATCGCTTTCACTCCGCCTCCGACTTTTTCATATCGCAACCATGATAGATGAGGCGCGCATGCCGTGACCGTGCGGTTGTATCCTGAGCGTGTTGACGAAGATTGTTAATTGAGGACAACTGCTGAATGACACACACGGTGTTACAACTCGACCCACACGACAACGTTCTTGTGGCATTGACGACTCTCACCGCAGGAACGACTGTGCACTTTGGCGCTCCGCCTGCCTCGTCTTCTTGTCCGGTCACGCAGCAGATTCGAGCCAAGCATAAAATGGCGTTGGTTGATTTGGAACCTGGCGATCTCATTCGCATGTACGGCATGGTTGTCGGCGAGGCAGTCGAAGCCATCCCACGGGGCGGCTTGCTGACGACACGTAACGTGAGGCATCGCACCGATCCGTATTCAGCCACGCGGCACCCGGTCTCGTTTACGCTACCCGAAGCTTCGGCATGGACCACTCGCACCTTCATGGGCTATCACCGAACCGATGGTCAAGTGGGGACTCGGAATTACTGGCTGGTGCTGCCGCTGGTATTTTGCGAAAACCGCAACGTGGAGCGGATGAAAGAGGCGCTTGAAGAAGAACTCGGCTATGGCAGCACGCAAAACCGCTATCGCCAGCTCGTGCGGAGCCTGGTGAGTGAACACGCCCAGGCTGATCATGATGGCTCTTTGGAAATCAGTGCTTCGGTGCAGACGGAACGCGTCTTTTCGAACATCGACGGAATTCGGTTTCTCACACACCAGGGCGGCTGCGGTGGCACGCGACAAGACGCGCAGGCACTGTGTGGACTGCTGGCGGGATACATTCATCACCCCAACGTGGCCGGCGCCACGGTGCTGAGCCTGGGGTGCCAGAACGCACAGTCGAGCATGTTGATGGATGAGCTGCGGGCCAGAGATCCTGAATTGCGCAAACCCGTACTCGTGTTCGATCAGCAGCGCTCCGGCCGCGAGACGGTGTTGATGACCGATGCGCTCGACCAGACCTTTGCCGGATTAGTCGAAGCCAATCGCGCTCAGCGAACACCTGCTCCGCTCTCTGCGTTAACCGTGGGATTGAAGTGCGGAGGCTCCGATGGATTCAGCGGCATCTCCGCCAATCCAGCCATCGGCTATCTCTCCGATCTGCTGGTCGGTGTGGGTGGACGCACGTTGCTCTCTGAGTTTCCAGAGTTGCATGGGGTGGAACAGGAACTCATCAACCGCTGTGCCACGGACGAGTTGGCGCAACGATTCTATGACCTGATGCAGGCTTATTCCGCGCGTGCCAAGGCTGTGCACTCGGGCTTCGAAATGAATCCATCGCCGGGCAACATCGAAGACGGTCTCATTACCGACGCCATCAAGTCGGCAGGCGCTGCGCGCAAGGGCGGCATCTCGCCGGTGCAGGACGTTCTCGACTTTCCGCAGTATGCAACCACGCCGGGACTCAATTTGCTCTGCACGCCCGGCAACGATGTTGAGTGTGTGACCGCACAGGCTGGAGCGGGCGCGAACCTTGTGCTGTTTACGACCGGCCTGGGCACGCCCACTGGCAATCCCGTGGCTCCTGTGGTTAAGATCTCAACCAATTCCACTCTAGCGGAACGGATGGGCGACATCATCGACTTCGATGCCGGCGGCATCGTGACCGGCGAGATGACCATTCCGCAATGCGCCGACAAGTTGCTTGATCTTTGTGTCGAGGTGGCGAGCGGCGAGCGACTGACCAAGGCTGAACTGCTTGGCCAGAATGACTTCATCCCGTGGAAACGGGGAGTGTCGCTCTAGACGCTTGCCTCAGTTGCGAGATGGGGCCTAGATCTCACTCCAGAAACGAAGCCACAACCGACAGGGCGGCAATCAACGCCGTTTCAGCGCGAAGGATGCGCGGTCCGAGCGAGGCGGCACGCCATCCATTGGCATCGAACAATGCTTCTTCCTCCGGCGCCCAACCACCTTCGGGACCAATGGCAAGTTCCAGCGAAGGCATTTCGCTTGCGGCAGCAACGATCGCCTCTTCGAGCACCGTTCGCAACGTCGTACCACGTTCTTGTTCGGCAAGCACGATGCGCGCTGCTTCACTGGCAACCCGCACACGGTCAGCTAAGGGCTCAGGATCGAGGATCAGCGGGACGTCGGAGCGTCGGGACTGTTGCGCTGCCTCATGTGCGATACGCCTCCAACGCTCTGCGCGCTTCTCCGCGGCCTGCGCCAGATGCTTTTCAGTCCGGCGCGCGATCACCGGAGCGATGGTGGCGACGCCCAACTCGGTAGCCTTCTCGATGGCCCATTCCATGCGATCAAATTTGTAGATGGAAACCACGAGCGTCACCGGCAAGGCTGGATCGGCTTCTAGTTCGGCGATGAGGTTGAATCGAACTTCATCGGGCGCAACCGCCGCCACTGACGCATGAAAGACGCGGCCGCCCGCAACAACATCGGCTTCGACGCCGGGTTCGGCGCGCAATACGCGAACCATGTGTTCGGCCTGCGTGCCCGTCAGTGTTGCGGTTGCTTCATCCCAATGTTCAGCGATCCAGCGGCGTCGAGTCATATCCTTTTTTAAACCTTCCTCGGAAAGTCTATCTGTTTCGACCCATGCTGATGGCTAAATCTCTGCCGCAAATAAAACGTGATACGAATTCGCGCCCGCAAACACTAAGGGGGATGCTCTGAGCATCCCCCTAGAGTGTTGCCTGTTGGTTGGAACTACTTTTTCTTTGCTGCCTTCTTTGCGGCCTTCTTCGCAGGTGCTTTCTTGGCTGCCTTTTTCGTTGCCATTTTGCCTATTCTCCCTTTTCGATGGTTTGCATCGAACCTGCAACACGAGATTGCAGTTGAGGAATGTATAGATTCATGCTTCGCAAGTGTCAAGAAAAAAACGAACGAAAGGTGGAAAAAGTAGCAACAATTTTTCAATCTTGAATTGCGTGTCGCTTTCGAATCTCAAATGAAGTGGAATGCTTTGAGAAATGCGAGCGTCAATCCCGCGAAGAGGTCATGCCAACAATGTGCAATGATGCCCGCGCGAAGACTGCGTCGAAAGAGTGCAAGCAGACTGAAGAGCGCTCCGAAGATCGAAAGCAAAACCATATTGCGCGCGCCTTGATATCCATGCGCGGCTCCGAACAACACTGAAGAAAACACCACGCCCGCCACCACAGCGCCTCGCGACCACGCAAGGAACTGTCGATAAAGATAGCCGCGGAAGATGACCTCCTCGACAAAGCCGGCAATGATGCATAACAGAACCCAGGCTGCGATTTCGTACCCATTGGCAGGCGCGAGTTGCGACAACGTATGAAGCACCTGCTGCTGCGAGGGGTCAGGAGAGAGCGGTTGACCGGGATGAATGAGGGAGCGATGCCGGATCGCCGCTTCAACGATCGTCCAGAAGAGGCCGATGGTGCCGAGGACCATGAGCGCGCCGATCCAGAAGACCATGGCGACACCGAGGTCGATTGCGATCGATTGGAGTCGGCTCGAAAAACTGCCGAGCAGCGAGCCGAATGGAATCCTGCGCAACCTGAGGCCGAAGTAGACCCATCCAAGCATCAACAATTCTGTCGACGCGGTCACCGCATAGGTCGAGAGACGATTGAACTGCGCCTGCTTTCCTCCGAATTGCGATGCGCTCTGCACGGAAAGAGCCAGGATTCCGACGATCAGCACAACGGTGTGCCATACAGGCGCGACTGCGGCAGGCGGAGGGCTTGGTTTGATTTCAATCGACGTTTTTTCTGGAGTGCCGTCCGCGGGATTCTGCAATGGGGCGTTCCTCAATGAAGCATTTTGAAAATCCATACGGCGCGGCACAGCGATTCTCAGCACTCGATGATGTTGAGAGCCAGGCCGGCAAGGCTGGTCTCCTTGTAGCGCGATTGCATGTCGAGCCCGGTCAGATACATCGTGCGTATGACTTGGTCGAGCGACACCTTATGCTCCTCGCATTCGTTCAGCGCGATGCGCGAAGCATGAACAGCCTTGACCGCGCCCATCGCGTTCCGTTCGATGCACGGAATCTGCACCAGCCCGCCGATGGGATCACACGTCATACCAAGGTTGTGTTCCATCGCGATTTCAGCGGCGTGCTCAATCTGCCCATTGGTCCCGCCCAACGCAGCCGTCAGTCCACCCGCAGCCATCGAACAGGCTACGCCCACTTCGCCCTGGCAACCGACCTCCGCGCCACTGATCGAAGCGTTCTCCTTATATAGGATGCCGATGGCCGCCGAGGTAAGAAAATAGCGCAGGATGCCTTCGCGATCGGCACCGTCGATGAATCGCTGGTAATAGCGAGCCACGGCGGGGACGACTCCTGCTGCGCCATTGGTCGGTGCGGTAACCACGCGCCCACCTGCGGCGTTCTCTTCGTTCACGGCCATCGCATAGACCGTAACCCAATCGAGCGGAGCCAGCGGATCACTGAGTTTTCCGCTCGACTCCTTATCCCGCAAACGTTCCGCAAGCCGATGAGCGCGGCGACGTACATTGAGGCCTCCGGGTAAAATCCCCTCTGCTTCAATGCCGCGTTCGATGCAGGCTTGCATGGTCTCCCAGATGGAGTCGATCTTTTCGCCGACCAAATCGACCGGCGAACGACTTCCCTCCGCCGAAACCAGCGCGCATTCATTTCGCAGCATCAGTTCGCCGATCGTCAACTGATGCTCTTCCGCGATTTCCAACAATTCAGCAGCACTGTGAAAGACAAATGGAATCGCGTGTTGCTTCTTCTCGTCCGCGGCCGCCTGGGGGTTGGCATGGTCCTCGGTAATGAATCCACCGCCTATCGAAAAAAACGTTCGTTCGTGGATCACAGCTCCCGCGGCGTCAAATGCCTTCAGCCTCAAACCATTTGGATGCTGTGTTACTGCACCGGGAGGAAACATGGTTGAGCGATTGAAGAGCAGATCGTGCACTTCGTCGAATGAAATGATTCGCTGGCCTGCAAGGGCGATGCTGCGCGTCTCACGAATCGCGGCAACGGTCCCCTCAATTGAGGCAGGATCGATGGTGGCAGGCTCATTCCCTGCCAGACCCAGCAACACGGCGCGGTCCGTCGCATGTCCCCGCCCGGTGAGAGCGAGCGAACCAAACAGCTCCGTCTGCACCCGTTCCACGCGAGATAGCGCGCGGCTCTCGGCAAGACCGATCGCAAACTTGCAAGCTGCCCGCATGGGACCCATGGTGTGGGAACTCGATGGCCCAACACCGATTTTGTATAGATCAAAAAGACTGGTAGTCACGCAAAGATTGTAGCGCGGCAGCCGTGTAGCTTCATCGAGCGGCAGCCGTCACATCCACTTCTTGACCGGCCGATGTTACACTCGCTGCACTTGCGATGCTGTTTAAAGCTCTCAGCGCGGCCGTGTATGGGATCGACGCCAACCTTATTGACGTTGAGGTCGACTACAGCGGTGTGGTCTCTGAGCAGGATCATTTTCACACTGTCGGTTTGCCCGATGCCGCAGTGCGCGAAAGCCGCGACCGTGTACGCGCTGCCATCAAGAACTCCGGCTATCAGATTCCGCCCACGCACATCACGATCAACCTGGCACCTGCAGACATAAAGAAGGAAGGCTCAGGATTCGATCTGCCCATCGCCGTCGGCATCCTCGGAGCCTATGGTGCGCTGCAGATAGACGACCTCAGCCGCTTTCTTTTGGTCGGCGAGCTTGGCCTCGACGGCAGTGTGCGTCCTGTCCCTGGCATGTTGCCGGTAGCGATCCTGGCGCGCGAACGAAACATTCCCAACCTGATTCTTGCAACTGCCAATGCCGCTGAAGCTGCGGTGGTTGAGGGCGTGAACGTGTATCCCGTCTCTTCGCTACTCGATGTGTTGCAACTGCTCAACACTACCGTCGTCGGCGTCGTTCAACGCGAACCGTTTCACGTGGCGACCGAGGCGCTTCTGAATGAGCTACAGCATTTCTCTGTGGATTTCAAAGACGTGCGCGGACAGCATACAGCCAAGCGCGCGCTCGAAGTAGCCGCAGCCGGCAGTCACAACATACTGATGATTGGGCCGCCCGGTTCAGGCAAAACCATGTTGGCAAAACGGCTGCCATCGATCCTGACTCCGCTGACTTTCGAAGAAGCTTTGGAGACGACGAAAATCCATTCGGTCGCCGGGGTTCTCGACGCCGCAGCCGGCTTGGTGACACAGAGGCCATTTCGCTCGCCCCACCACACTATCTCTGACGCGGGTCTGATCGGCGGCGGTGCCATGCCCCGGCCGGGAGAAGTTTCACTGGCACACAACGGCTTGCTGTTTCTCGACGAGCTGCCGGAGTTTCCCCGCAATGTGCTTGAAGTCATGCGCCAGCCGCTGGAAGATCACACGGTCACAATCGCGCGCGCCAGCATGTCGTTGAGCTTTCCGGCGCGGTTCATGCTGGCCGCTGCAATGAATCCATGTCCTTGTGGATATTTCAATGACAAATCGCGCGAGTGCATGTGTACCCCGCCAATGATTCAGCGCTACGTGGCGAAGATTTCCGGCCCTCTGCTCGACCGTATCGATATTCACATCGAAGTACCCGCGGTGCAGTACAAAGAGCTGAGGGGCGGGGCGGCGGCGGAAGGCTCGGCTGAGATTAGAAGCCGCGTCATGGCGGCGCGTGATCGCCAGCGGGAGCGCTTCAAAAAGGCCGGAGAAAAAATCTACTCCAATGCACAGATGACGACGCGCCAGATCCGCGCCTATTGCGAGCTGGGTCCCGACTCCGAGCGGCTATTGGAACGCGCCATGCAGCAACAGGGCCTGACCGCCCGCGCCCACGACCGCATACTCAAAGTCGCCCGAACCATAGCCGATCTCGAAGGCGCGCCAAGCCTTACCGTCGCTCATTTGGCCGAGGCCATCCAATACCGCACTCTCGACCGCAGTTACTGGGCCTGATAGCAGATCGCCGTTCAAGATCTGCATCTTATAGCCCCGCCGAATCCCCCAAAAGTGGCCTTCCACGAGCGACTTTGTCCCGCTATAAAGGAAGCTCGTCCGGTTTTCACCTGTGGGGTCATAAGTGCTTGTGGTCACGTCAAATTCCGATTGGGACACGTATGCGCTCGGTATTCCGCTGATTGCCCTGCTGGTAATCGGATATTTCCGCCTCGATGAGGTGTTCGCGCGGAAAGGCCAGCGTCGCCCGACGCGGCGAATCGTGCCGGTCATTGTGGATGACGATTCCTCAATGGAACGCGACCCCGACGGCCGCCCGTGGAAAAAGCATTAGTTCTGCTTCTGGGCGCACGTTACTTCCGATTCTAAGGAACCTCCAATCTACGCCGATAACCAGAGCAACAGCATGAGAAAAAGCTCATGACTACGCCAAGAATCGCGGGAGATTGAGAATGAACGGAATTATTTCGAATCCTGGTTGGGACACCTTGTTCATGGCGATCCCGTTTCTAATCATGATGGCTGTAGGCATGTTTCGGCTGGATGAACTGATCGCCGCCCCCAAAACCAGGCATTCGCGCGGTCGCAAGTTCTGTGGAATCGACCAAAACGGGCGCGCCACCCTGTCCGATCCCGATGGCCGGCCCTCTGTCGCCGTCATCGCCGGGCAGCAAGGAATAATGATGGTCGATGCTGAATCTCTGCAGGGCACTATCAATCTTCCGATCGACGCGGAACCGCTGCTGCATGTTAAAGAAATTAGAGGAGTTACAGCAGTCGATCGAACCGTCCGTTCGACCCCGAAAATCCTGAGGAAAACAGCCTAAAAAACTGTTGACCCACAATTGTTGTAGGTATACATTCATTAGTGCCATCCACAAAGGGTAGATTGAACAGTTCGGCCCGATGCGTCTATCTGTCATTTTCCCCGTGTCAATTTAGAGCTTAGGCTCATGTAGTTGATAAGCCGGTGTGATTCCGATTGCTCGCTATTGAGAAAGTGTGCAATTGGGACCAGACGCAGCCATGTGTGTGGGCTAAAAGAATATGGGATGCCATTCCCAATTAGGCGGGAATGCATCAAAGTTTTTTTGAACTCGACGGCATTCTATTGCGTCTAAATTGCAGTGGCAGAACAAGGGGCAGTCAGATTGTCGTTCTCGACTGCCAGTTGCACCGGCGGCGCCAAGTAGTTCCAGCCGGGCAACTACCAAAGGAGAAGATTCGTAATGCGTTCTGATTTAGTTTTTGGGGCACTATCTCACGTGTCCAACCGCTATCAGTTGTGCCAGCTTGCCAGCAAGGCTACCCGCAAACTGCACAAGCCAACTACCAGATTGCAGGACACGACCAATGAAGTCCTGGTCCGCTTTCATACTACCAATCCCGGTTCTGCAGCGCCCGTAGCGGCACCCGTAGTTCAGCCAGTCGAACATCGCCGCGCCGCCTAACCGCATCTCACGAAGCGTATAGTTGAGTAAGTCACCGTTATCAGGCAGCTCACCCTAAGAGATGGGCTGCTATTTCCCGGCGTTCCTATACTCCACTGCCTGACTTTGGTAGTTGTTCCAAGAAACAACCCGCCAGATGCCGGCATAAACTCCCGCCTCGTATTCCCGGAGCACTATCCTTCCTCCGACTCCTCACTACCATCCCGCCCGTAGGTGAACATGACCATCGCAGAACTGAAAGAAAAGAACATCACAGAATTGAGCCGTATAGCGCGTACTTTGGAAATTCCAGGCGCCAGCGGCCTTCGCAAGCAGGATCTCATTTTCAAGATCCTTCAAGCTCAAAGCGAGAAGGAAGGCCACATTTTTGCCGAAGGCGTCCTTGAAATACTGCCTGACGGCTATGGCTTTCTCCGCTCGCCCGACTACAACTATCTGCCCGGCCCCGACGATATATACGTTTCGCCTTCGCAGATTCGCAAGTTCGACCTGAAGACCGGCGACTCGATCAGCGGCAATGTTCGACCGCCGCACGAGGGCGAAAAATACTTTGCCCTGGTCAAGATTGAGGCCATCAACTTCGAGTCGCCTGAAGAGACGCGCAACAAGATCCTCTTCGACAATCTGACCCCGCTCTACCCCCAGGAACGCATCAAGATGGAGACCGTGCGCGAAGCCGTCAGCGGCCGCGTCATGGACTTGCTGACCCCCGTGGGTAAAGGCCAGCGCGGCCTGATCGTTGCTCCGCCGCGTACCGGCAAAACCATGCTCCTGCAGTCAATCGCCAACTCGGTGACCACCAACCATCCCGAGATTGTGCTGATCGTTCTGCTGATCGACGAGCGCCCTGAAGAAGTTACCGACATGCAGCGCTCGGTGAAGGGCGAAGTCATTAGTTCGACCTTTGACGAGCCCGCCGCCCGCCACGTTCAGGTCGCTGAAATGGTCATCGAAAAGGCCAAGCGCCTGGTCGAGCACAAGCGCGACGTCGTCATCCTGCTCGATTCGATTACCCGTCTCGCCCGCGCCTACAACACCATCGTTCCGCCTTCGGGCAAGGTGCTCTCAGGCGGTGTCGATTCGAACGCCCTGCAGCGCCCCAAGCGCTTTTTCGGCGCCGCTCGCAACATTGAAGAAGGCGGCTCTCTCACCATTATCGCGACCGCCCTGGTTGACACCGGCTCGCGAATGGATGAGGTCATCTTTGAAGAGTTCAAAGGTACCGGCAACATGGAAATCATCCTGGACCGCAAGCTCGTTGACAAGCGCGTCTTCCCGGCTATCGACATCCAGCGTTCCGGCACCCGTAAAGAAGAACTTCTAATCCCCAAGGAAGACCTGTCCCGCGTTTGGGTGCTCCGCAAGGTTCTCAACCCGCTGTCTCCGGTTGAGGCTATGGAAGTGTTGATCAGCAGGCTTGAAAAGGTCCGCAACAACGCTGAGTTCCTGCAAAACATGAATCAGCTTTAGGTCGGTTCCGGGCGCCTTGCGTCCAGAGAGCGCGGCATCTGCTGCGCTCTCTGGACGCAAGAGTACCGGTTCCCCTTTCCTGAATTACTGCGCGCTGGTAAGATAAATAAGTCGTGGGGCTGTAGCTCAGCTGGGAGAGCGCCTCGTTCGCAACGAGGAGGCCAGCGGTTCGATCCCGCTCAGCTCCACCATTTCCCTCCAATGATGCTTGAAAATCCATCCTTTAATGGGCGACCCTAACGCCCAACGCGTTGTCGCGCCGAAACCTGAGAAGAACCCGCTCCAGGATGCGCATGAGGCATTTGAGCCGCGCGATCACCGCGCTTAGATGCTAGTGCGCGTAGAGGCAGCCTGCTCGTCTGTCATTCCTTTGTTATCAGGTCGAATTCTCCTATTCGGAAATTTGACCATACATAACCAATTCGAATTCATGCATCTATTACGACCTAGAAGCGCGTGGTCTGAATGGAAGTGGAAGGAGGGATTTGAGAACATGAGCCAAATAGAGCGTTCCAGTCCCACAACACCGCAGCAGATTTCGCCACCTTCTGTGATGACTTCGATTATCGGAACCGGTGAGATGGCGAATCGCATCCGCAGCCTTGATTGGAGCACGACTCCATTGGGGCCGATCGAAGGCTGGTCTAAAGAGTTGCTTGCATTCGCAAATCTCGCGCAATCTTTGCCTATTCCTGCCAAAGCTCTATGGGGTCCCGATTTAATTCTGATTTACAACGATAGTTATCACCGGATCCCGGACAAATGCCTCAAGGAGTCGCTCGGACGGCCAGCGCGGGAAGTGTACAAAGAAACATGGCACATCATAGGGCCATTGCTTGAAGACGCATTCGCAACAGGCGCCAGCTTCTCACACCACAGGCTAGTGGCGCCGATCGACAGCGGCAACGGAGCTCGTCATTCTCATCTTCACTATACTTACAGCCCCATATTCGAAGGCGGTAAGATCGCCGGACTCTTTGGCCTCTTGCACGACGTGACCGAAGAAGTAACGGCTACGCGCAAGCTTCGCGAATTAGAGACGCGTGCCGCACGAGTTCTCGATAATATCGGCGATGCAGTCATAGTGACCGATGCCGATGCAGGCGTGGTGCAGATGAATCGCGTAGCTCAAACACTGACTGGTTGGGATATCAACGAGGCCGCGGGACATCCGTTACAAGAAATTTTCCGCATCGTCGATGAAGGGACGCGCGAGTCGGTAGAAAATCCCGCGCAGAAAGTACGGCGGCTCGGAACGCCAGTTAAGCTGACCAACCACACCATCCTTATTCGCAGGGATGGGACCGAGATTGCCGTCGATGACAACGGCGCACCCTTGACGGACGAAGACGGCAACTTGACGGGAACGGTGCTGGTTTTTCGCGATATTCACGATCGCCGCAAAGCTGAACGAGAACGTGGGGCGCTTGCCAATCAACTAACGCTCATCCTGGATACGATCAATGATGGTGTTCTGAGTCTGGACCGCAACTGGCGAGTGATATATCAGAACCGGCGCGCCCAAGACATCCTACGGTCGCGGCTGGACGACATTATCGGCAAGGATTTCTGGGAAACATTTCCCGCCACCAACCATGATGGTTCGCCTTATATCAAGCACCTTCATCGCGCCATGATCGAGCGCGTGCCGGGCCGATTTGAAGCTTATTATCCCGAACCACTTAATGCATGGTTTGCCTTGCAGATTCAGCCTTCAGAACAGGGTGTCGTGATCTTCTTTCGCGACATCACCCAACAACGCCTGGAAGCCGAAGCATTGCGCGAAAGTGAAGCACGTCTTAGCGCCATGTACAGCACCAGCTTGGAATACATTGGTCTGCTGACGCCCGAGGGTACCGTACTCGATTGCAATCGAGCTCTTCTCGCATTTGCCGAAAGTGAGCGCGCCGATGTAGTAGGCAACGATCTCGCCGCGTCGCCGTGGTTTGCAGGAACTCCCGGGGCTTCGGAATTGCTGCGCACATCCATCGCACGAGCCGCATGCGGCGAATTCGTAAGATATGAGTCCCACTTGCTCCGGCCCTCCGGCGAAACTGTGATCTTCGATTTCTCACTTACCCCGGTACGCGACGCCGACGGTAGGGTAATGTTCCTGGTGCCTGAAGGACGCGATGTAACCGAGTTCAAACGCGCTGAGACAGCCCTTTTGAAAAGTGAAAAGCTTGCCGCTGTAGGCAGACTCGCCTCGTCAATCGCCCATGAAATCAACAACCCCCTCGAATCGGTAATGAACTTGATCTATTTGGCACGCCATGCTCGGGCCGAAGACGCAGGTCAGTTTCTCGATCTTGCGGATCAGGAAATCCGTCGCGTATCTATCATCGCGAATCAGACACTTCGCTTTCATAAACAGTCATCGAATCCTCAACCCACATCGAGCGCAGATTTATTCTCGACCGTGATGAGCATTTACGAAGGCCGCCTGCGCAATGCACGTGTGAACGTGGAAAAACAATTCCGAACCAGCGACCCCGTAGTCTGCTTCCAGGGCGACATTCGTCAAGTTCTGAATAACCTTGTCGGCAACGCACTCGAAGCCATGCCGTTCGGGGGACGTTTGCTGATTCGCAGTCGCAAGGGCAGCGACTGGTCGACGGGCAGGAAAGGGTTGGTGTTGAGCATCGCCGACAATGGAATTGGGATTAATCCGTTGGTGCGAAACAATATATTCGACGCATTCTTCACCACCAAGGGCACAGCCGGAAACGGATTGGGACTGTGGGTTTGCCAGGAAATCGTAGCCCGCCACCACGGCAAACTCAATGTTCGAAGTACTCAACGTCAAGGACGAAACGGTACGGTCTTCACCCTCTTTTTGCCCGCTGAGTTCGAGTAGCCGCATCGGAAATTCGTGCTTCGCAACCATGCTCGAACTGGCGCCCTTTAGATCTTTGCCGCGACTCTACGCACGCGGGCCGGCGCAACAGCATACATCACAGTCTGAAATCCATCACCTTCGTAAGCTCGCAAATACAATTTGTAATCGGGCACAAGTTCGTGCACGAAAAGCGGAATCCGCCAGATGTCGCTCTGATTGTGGTAAACGCAGATAGCCAGAATCGGCCGGTCTCGTCGAATGACCTCGGCCGCTCCCCTGAGCGCGTCATATTCCGCGCCCTCAATGTCCATTTTGATAAACGTTAAAGCGTCGTCCGCAAACAGTTCATCGATCGGGTAGCAATCAATGGGTAAACCCTCAGCAGAGATGCGCGATCCAGTCTGCCCTGAATGAGCAAAATAGACCGTCTCTCGGGATGCCCCCACCGCACAGTTATAAAGCCTCAGCTTTTGACTAAGAGGGTCCGGTAGCATCTCGCAGTAAGCCTCGAGCTTTGGGAAAGACAAATTGTCCGCTTCAATCGCAGAGAAAAACTCGAATCGATCTCCTCTTTTTGCGACCAGGTCTCGGAACATCTCTCCGCTTGTCGCCCCACAGTCAAGGAAGCGCTCGTGTTCTGTCAGATCGAATATATCTGATGGTAGATAGGTGTTTTCTACTGGACGACCCGGTAGACCGTATAAATCCCCAACGGCCCTGAAACGAATGTTTGCTTCGTAGATACTCCGGGACTCATCATCTGCCCACAAGCCGGAGGCGGCCAACACTAAATCGCGATCATTATATAGGTTGTGCGGCTGATCATTAAGCAGGCACGGAAGAAACATCTCCGCGAATCTCCAATGCACAAAGACATACGGCGCTATGCAATCGCACCCACTGTTGCTCAGTTGTTGCGCTGTCTCTTTGAACCAATGGAATTCGTTCCAGATGGTTACTACAAATGTCGAATCTTTGCCGTAGCGCTGCGCTGCTACCATCGGCGGCAGAACCTTCACTCCGTCAATCTCCAGTCCCCATCGCTGCGAGTTGTTGTCACTAAATGCAAGGGGTACCACACCTATTTCCGCCAGTGCGCGTGCGGCTTTGATGCCGAGGTTGCCCGATCCGAATAGGACCACGCGGTTGTTGCGAGCGCGAAGCAAGTCCTCCAGCGCATGGCGTTCTTTATGGATAACGGAGTCAATTGGTTCCCTAAGCAATTCAATGAAGGAGTCAGACATCGCAATGCCTCCTCACCCCGCGAGCCTCACGCCGAAATTCATTCCGGTAGTGGCTAAACGATCATGTTGTTGAGAAATTCCTCACGAGGTAAAAACGGAAACATATCCTCAAGCGGTTTCGAGACAAACGAGCCATCGGACTTTTGATACGATTGCAGACGCGGCGCCCGCACCTCATCGGGAATCACGTGAACATCAATAAGCACAGGGCCTTCCATCGCCAACACACGCCTCACGTCTTCCCTCAGATTCTTTTGATCTGCAATGACAACCGAAGGGATGTTATAAGCCGCTGCGATCTTGCTCAAGTTGGGAATCGTAACGCCGGTGCTTTCATCGCAACCTATGTTCGGCTTCTCGAAATAAGCTGCCTGCGATGCGCGTATGGAGGCATACCCATTGTTATTGAGCACAAAGAATTTCACCGGGAGTTGCAATCGTCGGGCTGTCTCCAATTCTTGAATATTGAATTGGAACCCACCATCTCCATCGACCAGTATGGTGCGCCCGCGCCCGCCACCAATGCAAACTGCGAGCGACATCGGCAATCCGTAGCCCATCGCGCCCAACCCTGCAGTATGGTAGATTCGCTGCCTATTCCGCGTAGGACATGCAAGTAGAAATATCTCGATTCCACTGCCAGAACTGCCCGAGACTAGTAGATCCTTCTCGTTTGATTCGCTCCCGATCACTTCTGCAAGGTGAAAGATACTTACTTTGCCCTCTGGCTTCCTATGCTCGTCCGTCACGATCGGATATCGCGTCTTCCAGTCCCCGCATCGCGTATCCCATGCAGCATGATTCTTCAACCGAATGGAATCCTTCTGCCTCAATAGTTCTTGCAGGAATTCCCTGGCGTCGGCACATATAGGTTGCTGCAGGTGCGGATGTAGCTTTCCGAGTTCAGCAGCATCAATATCGACGGCCACTTTGTGCGCCTCGCGAGCAAGATTGTGCGGTGCGTATCCAGTGATTGCAAAGTCGAGGCGAACCCCGATCGCAAGCAGGAAATCGCAATTTTGCAGCGCGAAATTAGCGCCTCTCGCAGCCACAGATCCCGGCCGCCCCACAAATGTAGGCTCATCGCTCGGGACCAAATCAGCAGCGCACCAAGTAGCGACAGATGGAATCCTGAGTAAATCTCTCAGCTCTTCAAATTCCGCAACGGCTCGGGCAAGCCTGATCCCATTGCCTGCAAACAGTAACGGCCGCTCTGCGTGATTCAGCTTCTCGATTAGCAGACCGACCTCGCCTTTCAAATCAGATTCGCGCGGCGACGGCTCTAACTCAGCCGGATAAAATGCCCGCAACTCATCAGGATCGTCGATTGGAGACGCCTGCACATCGAGCGGAATGTCGATCCACACCGGACCGGGCCGTCCGTTGATGGCAAGATAAACAGCCTTCTCCATGTGATAACGAATATCGTTGGGATCGAGAACGGTAACAGCGTACTTGGTAATTGGTTTTACGATGGAGATAATATCGACTTCCTGCACGCCCAGTTGCCGCATCCCCAGAGGGCTGCCATCGCCGGCAAACATGCGGTCGGGCCGCTTTACCTGTCCTGAAATAAACAGCGTCGGAGTCGAGTCGAGCCACGCGCCTGCCACGCCGGTTACCGCATTCGTTCCGCCAGGCCCTGTCGTGACCATGCAGACGCCCAGATGATTCTTTACCTTCGCGTAGGCCTCGGCACACATCGCGCTGGCTTGCTCGTGAGAATTGCAGATAGCTTCAATTTTCGCTTCTGCACCGAGCGAGTGATTCAAATGCATCGCGCCGCCGCCGGTCACCAGAAAAACGTGCTTCACCCCCTGCGCGGCAATAAAACGTACTACATAATCAGATAGCTTCATGAAATCCAATCGTTCGCAAATACATAATCTTGATTAGTTCCGATTTCCGGAAAGTACAGCCCTGGCATCGATTCCTTTCGCAGCAAACAAAGCATCGACCACTTCGCGGACCGCCCCATTTCCCCCGCTGCTCTTAGCCACGAAATCTGCGCGAGCAATAACATCGCGCATCGCATTCGACGGAGCCGCACAGTAGCCGGCAATCTCCATCGCAGGTAGATCGTTGATGTCGTCTCCCATAAAGCAGATTTCCGCAAGCTCAATTCCAACCGCCAGCGAGAATCCCCGCAGCGCCGTTGCCTTATCGCGGCAGCCTTTCACCACGTGCCTGATCAGCATCTTCTCAGCATAGCGATCGATAAGGGGACTATTCTCTCCGGAGATAAGTGCCAGCTCGATCCCAGCGCGCCGAGCCAGCGATAATCCCATCACATCGGCAAAGCAAAATCGCTTCAGCTCCTCGCCGCCCGCGCCCCACCAGAAGCCGCCATCCGTGAGCACCCCATCAACATCCATGACCAGGGCGCGAATATTCTTAAGGCTGCGCTTTTCGCATTGCTCTTCTGACATATCTCTAGACCGCCGCGCCTACACGCCGCAGCTTCTTGATGATTGGGAGTTCGCGCTCATATACCCGCTTGATTCCGTCGCCCATCGACTTCTCCCACAGCCGTATGTCACGCACCAACCGCGTAATCCCGTTCGGTTCGAGCGATGCCGCATGGTCCGACCCCCACATGGCGCGATCCATCGTGATGTGTCTCTCAACGCAACATGCACCCAGCGCCGCCGCGCACACGCTTGTGGGAATACCCGTCTCATGGCCGGAGTAACCAACCGGCAAGGCATATCTCGACATCATGGTGGGAATAGCGCGAAGGTTCAACTCTTCATAAGCCGCCGGGTAAGTGCTCGTGGCGTGCATGAGAATAAGATCTTCCGTGCCCAACACCGCAACTGCATGGTCGATCTCGTCGTAAGTACTCATCCCCGTTGAGAGAATGACCGTCTTACCAGTGTTTCGAATATGTCTTAATAAGTCATCATCTGTAAGTGATGCGGAAGCGATCTTGTAAACCGGTAAGTGGAACTGCTCAAGGAAATCAACCGAATTCTCATCCCAAGGCGAAGCAAACCACGGCATCTTGATTGACTTGCAAAACGCGTCGATCTCTTCGTACTGGTCCAGTTCGAACTCGAGGCCGAACTTCAAGTCCCCATTAGTCAGTCCAAACGGACTCTCACGCGCCTTCGCCAATTCCTCAGCGGAATAGACCACTTCGACTGTGCGTTTTTGAAACTTGACCGCGTCGCAGCCAGCAGCCACAGCCACACTGATCAACCGTTTCGCCAGGTCGATATCACCGTTGTGATTGATGCCGATTTCCGCCACGATGAAACAAGGTTCATCCTGGCCGACCCACTTGTTCCCTATCTTTACCTTGCTCATACCAATTACCTCTATGGTCTTGCGTCGCCCGATTGGCCAATATATAGTCCTGCGTCCGCCCACTTCTGCGCAGGGTTGCTAAAGCCCTGATTGTATCTCTAAACGGCCAGTAAAATCGCTCCCACTAAATAGCCATAACGCACCAATCCAATCAACAATCCGCCCCGCCGATTTATGCTGGATGCGTGAAGCCGCTGCCAATTGAAGACCTTGAGTTCATCCTGTCCCATACCCGCACATTGTGGGAAGAAGTGCGCGGACAACGCATCTTCCTCTCCGGAGCCACGGGATTCTTCGGGGCGTGGCTTCTCGAAAGTCTGGCCCACTGCAACCGCCGACTAAACCTGAACCTGACAGCAACTGTGCTCACGCGCGAGCCTGAAACGTTTGCCCGACGCATGCCCCATCTAGCTATCGATTCCGCAATCCATTTGCATTCCGGCGATATTCGCAGGTTCGATTTTCCCGACCCGAATTATCCTTTCGTGATCCACGCGGCCACGCCGACCTCCGCCTCGCCCCAGCCGCTTGAATTGATGTCAACGATCCTCGATGGCACCGCGCACATGCTTGAATTCGCTCGTACCCGAGGCGCTCAGAAGTTTCTCTTCATTAGCTCCGGCGCGGTCTACGGGGCTCAACCTCAAGATATCTCCCATATCCCCGAGACTTACTCCGATGGCCCAGAATGGCTCAATCCGAACGCTGTCTACGCTGAAAGCAAGCGAAGGGCGGAACAGATGTGCGCCATCCACGCTGCCGATTCTCAAATCTCGTTCGCGATTGCACGATGCTTCGCCTTCGTCGGCCCGCACCTTCCCCTCGACCAGCACTTCGCGATCGGCAACTTTATAGCTGATGCTATGGCCGGAAGAGGTATCCGGATTAGTGGCGATGGCACCCCGGTGCGGTCTTACTTGTACGCTGCCGATCTTGCGATTTGGCTTTGGACTTTGCTCTTCAGGGGCGCTAGCCAACCAGCGAATCTCAACGTATTCAATGTTGGTTCCGCTCAGGCGCTAAGTGTCCGCGAGCTCGCTCAGATAGTGGTCGAAGAGGTGAATCCTTCACTGAAAATTGAGATCGCCCGAGAGCCAACACTAGGCGCACCGCGACAGCAGTATGTCCCCGACGTCGGCAAAGCTGAAACGTGCCTTGGGCTGCGACAAAACATCGACCTGCGTGACGCGATCCGTCGCACAGCGGCGTGGTACCGCTGAAGACTCTGGAATCAGCGATTCTCTCGGGTGGACACCCGTCCTACTTCAGTGCGCGAATCACGGCACCACTGGAAGCTCGGACTTTAGCGCATCCAGCGTTCGATCGGACAGCTCAGCCACACGTAGGGTCTTGAGGCCAGTTTTGGCCTTCGCTACGAAGTCCCGAATCACCTCAACCATGAATTCGAGCATTGGCTGTGTCAGCCCAGGATAGACGCCAATCCAGAACACGTTGTTCATCGCAAAATCTGTATTTGGCAGATTTCCGATGACACGATATTCGCATTCCTTGTATGCGGGTTGGCGCAGCAAATTGCCTCCAAAAAGTAACCTAGTTCCGATCTTGTTCTGTTCGAGAGCACGCGTCAGTTCGTCGCGGCGAAACGGTGCTTCTTCCCTAACTCCGATCGGAAAACCGAACCATGCGGGATCGGAGCCGGCCGTTGCCTCAGGCAATATCAGGCAATCCTCAAGCTCCTTGAGAGAGGAATACAAATTCTTGAAATTGTCTTTGCGGCGCTCAATAAATGCCGGCAGCTTTTCAATTTGAGACGCGCCCAAGGCTGCCTGCATATCAGTGGCCTTGAGGTTATAGCCAATATGCGAGTAGGTGTACTTGTGGTCATACCCGCACGGCAAATCACCAAGTTGCCAATCGAAGCGCTTTCCGCACGTGTTGTCGTTGCCCGGTTCGCACCAACAATCGCGTCCCCAGTCGCGAAACGATTCGATCAGCACGTGCAGCGCGGGCGAGTTGGTCATCACCGCACCGCCCTCGCCGGTCGTGATGTGATGCGCCGGATAAAAGCTCACGGTGGCAATGTCGCCAAACGTGCCCACATGCTGCCCTTTCCATGTGGACCCGAGTGCGTCGCAGCAGTCCTCGATCAGCCATAAATTGTATTTCTTGACGAATGCCTGCACCACATCGAGGTCGAAAACATTGCCCAGCGTGTGAGCAATCATCACCGCTCGCGTCTTGTCGCTATGGGCAGCCTCAAGTTGGCCGGCATCAATTTCGTAGGCAGGCAGCGAAATATCGACGAAAACCGGAATCAGCCGGTTTTGAATGATGGGATTGATCGTCGTTGGGAAACCAGCGGCTACTGTGATCACTTCGTCGCCAGGTTTGAGCCGGCGGTCTCCAAGTTTGGCGGAAGTGAGCGCAGAGACGGCCAAAAGATTGGCAGAAGAACCCGAATTTACGAGCGAAACTGACCGAATTCCTACGAAATTTGCCAGTTTTCTCTCGAATTTTTTGGCATGGGACCCGACCGTGAACCAGCAATCGAGTGCTGAATCGACCACGGAACTGAGATCGGCGCCATCGATAACTTTGCCCGATACGGGCACCGTTGATTGGCGCGGAATGAAGTCTGGCGAGGGAAAAGCTTCTGTAAAGTACTGTGAACACAGGTCGAGAATCTGCTGCCGAAGCTCTTCTGCTCGTTGGGTCATTGGTTCACAGTGTCAGCATACACAATCCTGGAACCGCCGGGGTACTGTATTGTTTATGTGAACAACGACCTTAGATTCGAGTGCAATTCGACCGGCTGTCAGAGCCGGATGGCGGGTGTAAACCACTCAAATGAAGACTGTTATATTGGCAGGCGGCCTCGGAACACGCCTCAGCGAAGAGACTGGAACGCGCCCCAAGCCGCTGGTGGAGATTGGCGGCCGGCCGATCCTATGGCACATTCTCAAAAGCTATTCCCAGCACGGCATCAACGACTTCATAATCTGTTGTGGATACAAGGGTTATCTCATAAAAGAGTACTTCGCCAACTACTTTCTCCACATGTCCGACGTTACCTTTGACATGCGTGAAAATCGCATGGACGTGCATCAGAGCGTGGCCGAACCGTGGCGCGTAACCCTTGTTGATACAGGCGATAACGCGGGCACCGGCGGCCGATTAAAGAAAGTCGCGCAATATCTTCAGGGTGAAGACACATTCTGCATGACTTACGGCGATGGCGTGAGCGACCTCGACATATCCGCCTCCATTGCTTTTCATAAATCGCACGGAAAATTGGCCACCGTGACCGCCGTGCAGCCACCCGCACGCTTCGGAGGGCTGGCGATTGAAGGCACGTCAATCTCCGAATTTCGCGAAAAACCGCTCGGAGAGGGCGGTTGGATCAACGGTGGATTCTTCGTGCTGTCATCTGCGGTTCTCGATGAAATCAAAGACGATAGCTGGATGTTCGAGCGCGAGCCCATGCAAAGCCTCACCGCCAGGCATCAGGCCGAGGCCTTCTTTCATACTGGCTTCTGGCAACCCGTCGATACGATCCGCGATAAGCAGCGACTTGAGGAGTTGTGGAGCACCGGGAAGGCCCCATGGAAGACCTGGTGACCCGTTGGCAAGGTAAGCGCGTCTTGATCACCGGCCACACGGGTTTCAAGGGCAGTTGGCTCTCGCTGTGGCTTGCCCGCCTCGGCGCGACGATTCGCGGTTACGCTCTCGATCCGATCACCTCCCCAAACATGTTTTCGGTCGCTTCTGTGACCAGTGTTTTGGATGACGTTCGCGGGGATATCCTTGATTATTCGCGGCTTGAGAACGCCATCGCGGAGTTCGCACCCGAAGTGGTATTTCACCTGGCGGCCCAACCTCTTGTGCGTCGTTCCTACGCCGACCCGCTTGGAACCTATGCGACAAACGTGATGGGAACCGCGCACGTGTTCGAAGCGGTGAGGAAGATTCCGAGCATTAAGGCCGTCGTATGTGTAACGACCGACAAGGTTTACCAGAATCATGAGTTGTCCCGCGCTTATCGCGAAACCGATGCGCTGGGCGGAAATGACCCCTATTCTTCGAGCAAAGCCTGCGCGGAAATCGTCGCCGCGGCCTATCGACATTCTTTTTTTCTGCCTGATGGTCAACATCCGCATCCGGCTGCATTGGCCACGGCCCGCGGGGGCAACGTCATCGGCGGAGGTGATTGGTCGGAGGACCGGCTGATCGCGGACCTTATTCGCGGCTTTCGATCGGGCCAACCCGCACTTATACGCAATCCCAAGGCAGTTCGTCCCTGGCAGCATGTACTCGATTTACTGCAAGGCTATCTCCAACTTGCCGAGGCGCTCCTGCTGACGCCTGCACAGTGTTCAATCTCGTTCAACTTCGGCCCGAACGAAGAAGACGCCTGGAGCGTGGAGCGCATCGCCACCGCTTTGACGCAGTCGTGGGGGGAAGGCGCCGCCTGGGCACGTGATCCAGTCGCTGGTCCGCATGAAGCGAGCATCCTCAAACTCGATGCCAGTCGGGCTCGCTCTGAGCTTGGCTGGCGGCCGCATTTAAACACCGAAACTGCAATCAAGTGGACGGCGGACTGGTATCGTGCCTTTGAGGATGGTCTCGACATGCAAACTCAAACCCTCGCGCAGATCGACGAGTTCACCCGCTTTGTTATGCTGCGGGATGGCATCTTATAATTTGGACTGGTCCAAGAGGAATAGCAATTGGTTGGAAAGATTTTAGTTACTGGCGGTGCCGGGTTCATCGGGTCGAACTTTGTGCTGAGTTCGCTTGCAGCATGGGACGCTTCGATCGTTAACCTGGACAAGCTGACTTATGCCGGCAATCCGGCAAACCTGTCGTCGATAGAGGACGATCGACGGCATGTGCTGGTGCGGGGCGACATTTGCGATGCGGAGCTTGTTGGTTCCCTGCTGCGCGAGCATCGTCCCCAGGCTGTTGTTCATTTTGCGGCGGAGAGCCACGTCGATCGCTCTATCAGCTCGCCTGAAGCCTTCATTCGGACTAACGTTAATGGCACATTCACTTTGCTTGAACAGGCCAGGCTGTATTGGTCGCGTTTAGAAGGAGAGGCCCGATCGGCATTTCGGTTTCTCCATGTCTCGACAGATGAAGTGTATGGCTCATTGAGTCCGGATGAGGCGGCGTTCACTGAGAAAACGCCATACGCGCCCAATAGTCCCTACGCGGCATCGAAGGCTGCATCCGATCACTTGGTGCGTGCCTATCATCACACGTACGGTCTGCCCGTGCTGACGACTAACTGCTCGAATAACTATGGGCCTTTTCAATTTCCTGAGAAACTCATTCCACTCACGATTCTCAATGCGCTCGAGGGAAAGCCTCTTCCGGTATATGGAGACGGACGCAACGTGCGCGATTGGCTTTTTGTGGAAGAACATTGCTCGGCGATCCGCAAGGTACTTGAAGCGGGGCGCGTCGGCGAGACATATAACATTGGTGGCGCCAGCGAGCGCGCTAACATCGACGTTGTTAATTCCATCTGCGACTTACTCGACGAATTGCGGCCCAACGCTACAATTGGTTCGCGCAGGAAGCTCATCACGTTCGTGACGGATCGACCAGGGCACGATCGACGCTATGCAATCGACGCCCAAAAGATCATGCGCGAATTGAATTGGCAGCCAGCCGTCCAATTCGAAGGTGGTTTGCGCAAAACCATCCAGTGGTACCTTGATAATCTCTCCTGGGTCGAGAATGTTCGCACCGGCGCCTACCTTGAATGGATCGAACAGAACTATGGGGAGCGATTAGTCGGATGAAAGGAATTATTCTTGCCGGCGGTTCGGGAACGCGGCTTTTTCCCGCTACGCAGGTCGTTTCGAAACAGCTTCTGCCCGTCTACGACAAGCCGATGATCTATTACCCGCTCTCGACTCTGATGCTGGCGGGCCTGCGCGACATTCTCATCATCTCGACCCCTCAAGATACCGCGCGTTTCGCCGAATTATTGGGTGACGGTCATAAGTGGGGAATCAGCCTTAGTTATGCCGTGCAACCGAGCCCCGATGGGTTGGCGCAGGCGTTTTTAATCGGAAGCGATTTTATCGGCAACGAGCCAAGCGCGCTGATTCTGGGCGATAACATTTTTCATGGACAGTCGTTTTCGCAGCAGCTACAACGGTGTGCTCAACTCACCCATGGTGCGACCGTCTTTGCTTATCGCGTAGTCGATCCGGAACGCTATGGCGTGGTCGAATTTGGCGCCGACAATAAGGCGATTAGTCTGGAAGAGAAGCCCAAGAATCCTCGATCGAAGTACGCCGTCACGGGTCTCTATTTCTATGACAATCAAGTTGTGCAGCTAGCATCGCAGCTCAAACCATCGGCTCGCGGAGAGTTAGAGATTACTGATCTTAATCGTTGCTATCTCGAAGCCGGAAACCTGAACGTAGAGATCATGGGCCGTGGCATGGCCTGGCTTGATACGGGCACGCACGACTCGCTCTTCGAAGCAGGATCGTTCATTCAGACGGTAGAAAAGCGCCAGGGACTCAAGGTCGCCTGCCCCGAAGAGATTGCGTGGAGGCTGGGCTACATTAGCTGCGAACAGATGGAAGCGTTGGGCGAACCTATCGCGAAGAGCGGATACGGACAGTACATACTTTCGTTGGTTCACGAACATCGCACCGCTCCGGAGACCAGATCGCTTTGAAAATCGTTGAGACTTCCCTGCCCGGAGTTCTGATTCTGGAGCCAACAATTTATCGTGACTCGCGGGGCGCGTTTTTTGAGACATTTAACTTGCGCGCAATTTCCGAGGCTGGATTGCCCAAGGAATGGGTTCAGGATAATTTCTCCGTTTCGAAAAAGAATGTACTCCGCGGCATTCACTATCAGATCACGCAAGCCCAGGGAAAACTTGTCAGAGTTGCACAGGGAGCGGTCCTCGACGTCGCAGTAGATCTGCGTCGTAGCTCACCTTCGTTTGGAAAGCATTTTACCGTTGAACTCAGCAGCGAAAACTGCAAGATGTTGTGGATACCTGAGGGATTTGGACATGGTTTTGTTGCGCTGACAGAGGATGTAGGTTTCGCATACAAAGTGACTGATTACTACTCGCCAAAAGCAGAACGCACTATCTTGTGGAACGATCCTGACCTTGCGATTCAATGGCCGGTCAGCGCCGAAGCAGTTATCGCATCTGACAAAGATCGCCAAGGCTCTACTTTTCAGAACGCCGAGTTATTCGCATGAATCATTCGCCGCGGATACTCATCATTGGTTCAGCAGGACAACTCGGAGTGGAGTTGCAGCGCAGTTTCAAAGACGTGGGCGAGATTGTCGCGATCGACCGCGAAAGCATCGATATCGCCGTGCCCGATCAGATTCGCGATCGCGTGCGCAGCTTGCGGCCTGACATGATTTTGAATGCTGCGGCTTACACCGCTGTCGATCAGGCTGAGTCGAACGCCGAGACAGCGATGGCCATCAATGCCACCGCTCCGCGAGTGCTCGCCGAAGAGGCGTTGTGTTTGGGCGCCCTGCTTGTGCATTACTCAACCGACTATGTTTTTGACGGCACGAAGCAGGGATTATGGATCGAGGAAGATACTCCCGCTCCGCTGAATTTATACGGCGCAAGTAAGTTAGCAGGTGAGCAAGCCATTCGTAAGGTGGGCGGCAGATACCTCATTTTTCGCACCAGTTGGGTCTATGGTCCGCACGGCCGAAATTTCCTGTTGACCATGCTTCGACTTGGACGAGACAAAGACAGCCTGAGCGTGGTCGATGATCAAGTCGGCGCACCAACCACTTCAATTGAGCTTGCCGATGCTACCCGAACCATCGTCGATGGAGCTTTGGCGGGACGTTTCGGCGCGCATGAAGATTGGGCAGGTCTGTATCACATGACATGTTCTGGATCTACTTCATGGTGTGGGTTTGCGCGCGAGATATTTGCGCGCGCGTCGAAGCTGATCGATGCTAAGAGCCCCGAAGTTTTTGCAATTCCCACCTCAGCATATCCAACACCCGCTAAGCGTCCGCTGAATTCGTGTTTGTCGAATGACAAGCTCAAGGCGATCTTCGGTGTTGAACTTCCGCCGTGGGAAATCGCACTGGATAAAGTCATCGGCGTGCTGAACGCTTCTCACTAGATCCACACTTTTGAGTCAATCGTCGACTTGGATACGGGAGTTTGGTCGGTCTCTTCATCAGACGGATATTCGTGCGGGGGCGCCACTCGATTCATGCGCGCGAAATTGGGAACCGCCACCATTGGCGAACCATCCTCCCAACTGCCGGCGATCACCATCACGCCGCCGAGAAGGTCGGGACGCCACTCTGCTTTGAGTGGCTCGTTACTCAGCTTTCTATCGACCTTGCCATTGTCGGCTGTCTCGACGTTGTAGATGAGCGGTCCGTATTTGATGGCCACCATATTCCGGTCTGCCTCGACACGACCGTCAGCGACCACGCGCTGCGGATCCATTGGCAACTCCAGATCGATGCGATCGCCAGGCTTCCATTCACGTGTCACTACGGCGTAACCCTTGCGAATGACTGGCATCTGTTCCTGCCCATTCACTGTAAATCGCTTCAAGCCGGACACGCGCGGGGACTCTTTGTAGAGTTTGCTCATGGTTCGATCCGGGATTCGCACATAGACTGAAAATGTCTTGGCTTCTTCTGGATTGACAGTGATCGAAATTGTCCCGTGCCATGGGTAGTCTGTTTTTTGCACGACTTCGACATTAGTACCCGCAACCTGGCCAACGTTTATGCGGCTTCCGACAAACATATTCACGTAAAGCCCGTCGTTGCTCTTCACATAAGTCCACGTCGGAATCATAAGCAATGTCCGCGCCACGTTGCCGACGCAGCATGGGCACACATGCCACTTGGCGCGCTCGGTATTTGTCAGCGGATTAGTGTAGCAATAGCTTTCGCCATCGAGCGCGAGCCCACCGAGCAGAGCGTTATACATCGTCTGCTCATAAAGGTCTGCGTACTTCGCATCGTGATAAGCAAGGTTCAGTTTGTACTGGAAGAACACCAGTCCGCAACTCGAGCAAGTCTCGCAATAAGCTTCGTTGCGCAGCGAGTAATTCGGTCCAAACCCCTCAGATGTTTCGCCGCTTCCGATTCCACCCGTCAAGTAATACTTCTTGTTGACCATGTTGTCCCAGAGTGAAATCACCGCGCTCTGGTAGTCGCGATCCTGCGTCTCAGCGGCGATATCTGCCATGCCCGAATAGAAATAAGTGGCGCGCACCGCATGGCCCACGGCCTCGTACTGCTGGCCGGGAGGTAGGTGGCTCTGATCATATTCCGACCCGCCGCGCCGCGAGTCCAGGAGAAATTTCGCCAAGACAATATACGCGTCTCCGCGGTGATTGCCTTCCTGATCGTTGACGAATCGCCCGAAGCGCACGAGCGCCTGCTCCATCTCCTGGTGCCCGTCAAACCATTCCTTCTTGCCCGGCCCAATATTCGCGACCCAGCAGTCGGCGAGTTTTTTTGCGGCGTTGTACAGGCGCAAATCTTTGCCGTCGGTAAGCGTGTAGTGATTGATCGCCGATTCGATGAAATAGCCTGACACGTAGCCTTCGTGATTGCCGCGATGCTCAGGCGACCAGCGTTCCGGCCAATCCTTGCGATCAGCCAAAATGAATGCGGTTTGCAGATATCCATCGGGCATTTGCGCAGCCAGGATGATCGGAATCCAGCGCTCCAGTGTCGTGCGCATCTGTTCCTGCGCGTGGACAATCTCGGCATCGCCCTGGGCGTCAACCATCAGCGCAATGCACATGGACTCGACCGTCTGATGTACCCAGGCGTTTGAGAAAACGTAACCTTTGTGGTTGCCATGCGGTTCGCCACGGTTGGCTTTGGCTGCCTCGATGAAGTTATCGATGCCACCGTCGCCGCGCATGACCGCGATATCGGTTCGCTCACACATCGCGATGCAATGCGGAATCCAATTCACGATCAGGGCCTTCGCACGTGCGTTCCAGAGTTGGTTGTCAATCGCATATTTCCGCGTGTAAACGACGTCGAGTCGATCGGCGGGAGGCGCCGGTTCCACATGCACGCCGATCGTGCGTGGCCCGACTTTGCTGTCCGTGGCCTCGAGGGCCAATACATAGTCGCCGGGTTCGGAGAACGAAGCAGTGGTGATCGGCGATGCCGCGTCGGCAAATACAACAGCCCCGGTGCCGGCGCTCTTGACCCAGCGCGCCCGGTTTTTGTTTGAATCTTCGAGCCACGTCACATTGCCGGAAAGATAGGTCCGCCCATTGCTCACCACGGAACGATCCACACCCGCATCAACCACGGGCGGCAGCGACGGAATCGGCCCGTAGCTGAAGACTCTCCATTCGAGAATTCCCGCTGGTTGATTCTTCTGAGGCACCACCTCAAGCCGCAGTTTGCTTGATTTCACCGGGGCAAAGGCAGTTGCATTGAACGTGTCAAGCGCAATGCCAAGACCTTCGGGGCGAGTAACCGGAACGAAGTCGCTTCCATTCCAATAGAGAATCCGGTAGCTCTGAGGCGCCGCAATCCGATGGACGTAACTACCTGGCAACTCTCCTGCCTGCGGGCGATCGACTGCCCAGTAAACCTCGATTTTGTTTACGTAGATCGGCTCAGGCCAGTCGTATTCAACCCAACTGCTGCTACTGCCGCTCGATGGCTCGGCCCACACGGCATAAAGCTTGTGAGAGCGGTCCAGGGAATTGGCAGGTGTGAATCCATCATTCAGCGCCGATATTTTGTTCTCACTTGCAATCGTCAGACTCGACGGAATCGCTACTCTCGCGACGTTGATCGCACTTCCGGAGGTCTGCGCAAACGTCCTTGTCGTTGACAACGCGGAGACCGCAGCGGCCCCGCCTAGACCCAGCATGAAATCTCGACGACTCGGCTCCAGCGAACGAGCACCATTCGGTGAATCTATGGCTGGATTCGCCGGCATGTCTGAAAAGGGCTTCTTGCGCATTAATAACTCCTATGAATCAGTCGAGACTTCCGGCGCGCGCCAGTATAGAGCCGCAATCGGTAAACGTTTGCCGAAATAGAAGGCTAAACCCACCACGAGCCCTTGTAAAGTACCACTTGCAACTCAACAACATAAGGAATCGGTTAATCCCTCTCGAACCAAAGCATAAACCGTCGGAGCTGGAACGGTGCGATTGCTCCCGCCAGCCTTAGCAAGAGCCTACAGGGCGCCCCGTTTGTCGAACGCACACCGGACCAATCTCTATAATTTGACCACAGCGCATTTGTGGCGAATGACGTGGTGGAGGCTTTCCTTGATTCGAGCGATTTCCTTGTTCAGGCTAACCATAATATTGATCCCGTTGCTCGTCGTTCTCGCGCAAAGTTCGGGCGCTTCGATGCTGCCAGCGAACTCCCACCATACAGCCAGCGAAGTGTTGCTTGTGTATAACGCGGATAGTCCGACTTCTGTAGCGATCGGAAACGACTATGCGGCCAAGCGCGGAATCACCAGGAAAATCGCGATTCATTGCGCCGACTCCGCGGTGAGCACTACTCATGAAACGATTTCGCTGGCAGATTACGAACGTGCGATTGCGGGGCCGATTGGTAGGTTCCTCATGGTCCATCAAGAAATCAACTTCCTGGTGTTGACGAAGGGAGTGCCGATTCGCATCGATGGTGGAAGGACTGGTTCGCGAGGTGAGCACACGATCGGGAATCTACACCCCTCTGTCGACAGCTATCTTGCCGCTATTGACTATCCATCAATCAAAGGAGCGGTAAAGATAAGTATTCATGGATCGGGGGCCGATGGGTTTGGGTGGTTGAACCGGTATTGGAATCGGGACGTACCATTCAGTCACGCGACGTTTGGTGGCTACCTGGTGACGCGCCTCGATGGTTACACGGAGGCAGACGCGGAGGCGCTGGTGGCGCGGTCACTAGCCGCAGAGACCGAGACCCTTGCAGATGTGAAGGGCGCGAAAGTGCTGCTCGATGTGCAGCCGATTTTCAAGTTCAAGAGTACAGATGTGGCTGTCCAGCCTCTGCCTGTAACGGGAACGATTTTGGATGAGTCGGATTATGGTTCATGGAATGCGGATATGGTGAAGGCCGGGGATCTGCTGATGGCGCGAAAGATTCCGACGGAGCTTGATAGCACTGAAATGTTTGTCGGCGATCGCTCGAATCTGCTGGGGTACTTTTCATGGGGCAGCAATGACGCCAAGTACACCGAGATGGCATATGAATCGCTGCGGTTTGCGCCGGGGTCGATCGGGGATACCGCAGTGTCGACAAGTGCGCGGACGTTTCTGCCGACGACGGGAGGACAGTCGTTGATTGCCGATTTGATTGCGCATGGAGTTACCGGCGTAAAGGGGTATACGGACGAGCCGCTTCTGCAGGCCATTGCGTCACCGTCGGTGGCTCTGGAGCGATACACGTCTGGATTTACGCTGGCGGAGAGCCTTTATGCGGCTTCGAGATTTGTGGGCTGGGAAGACGTGGTAATCGGCGATCCGTTATGCCGGGCCCCCGGATGGATGCGGAAAGGTGCGAAGTAAGTCCCGTTTCAATTCAATCGACGATTGAGGCCCCCTACTCTGGGGTATGTCCTCGACCTCTCATTGAACGGATTAGACTGGCCATTTTTTGTCCAAGTCCGGGATGCGTTCAAGGCAACAACGACAAGCGTGTTGAGAGAATAAGTTGTCGACGCGTCAGTTGCGATTGTCGTCGACGCAATCTTTAATCGCAGCCAGCGGTGCATCGGGCCATTTCGATTGAATCATGTCGTTCTCGCTCACCTCATGCAAGGCCAGATCGACGACGCCATCCTCGTGAACGGTGCCCTCAAGATACCCATAGATATTGGTCTTGGAGTCTTTGTCTGCTCCCTGGGGCAGAGCATAACGATGAGCACCGGCAGAACCGATGATCCAGCCTGGAAGCATGGTCATCGAATAGTATTCGAACCAATAGTAGGTTTGAAAAATGTTGGGCGAATAGTAGTGAGAGTGGCTGGCAATCACATAGACGCGCTTGCCGGCCGCATTCGCGTCGTATAACCAGGTGTAGACGGTCTCGCCGGTTTGGGTTCCTTGTGCCCAATCATTCATTCCGTGTTCGACGCTGGTTGAATTGGGCAACGCCTCGTGCATGCCCACGACAATGGTGCGGACGCCGGAGTTAGGCGCGAGGTCGAGGTTAAGAACGGTGCGCAGCCAGCGCAGTTGGCCGACGGAAAACTCGTTGTAGTCGCCATTGTCGAGCGAGATGAAGTCGACGCCATCGCGAATAAAGTGATACCAAGGCTGGGTCCCAAATTGAGCTCGGCCGTCGTAATTGGCATTTACTTTCGTTTCGGCTTCTTCGTCGATCTTGCGCTGGGCTGCGATATCCGGCCGATCGAGGAAGCTGGAAAACTTGGCAATATAACCTTCGCGCGTCATGGGCGCGATGGCTTCGTGATTGCCGCGGCCCAGATAGACCGGGAGATCGTCGAAGGAAGCGATCTGATGTTTGAGAAAGTCGTCCCAGGCGATCGCCTGGTATTCCTTGAGACTGAGTGGCGTTCCGGAATGCATCGAAACAAGGTCCTGGTCCTGTTTTTGAATATTCCGGAAGTCGCCCAGGTGCCAGTAGAAACGATCGCCCTCGGCTTTCACCTTGGCGGCAATGGCAGGAACCACGAAGTCGCCACAGTCGCGGCTGTCGCCGGAGACGGCGAAGGTCCATGTTGCGCCGGGGGGTTGCGCTCCCGCAGCGGTGGTGAAGGCGGCCAGGAGCAAGAGAATCACGAGACAAAAAGCGCGCGCAATTTTCATGCGAAGAGCATAGCGCACTTTTCGGTTGCAAGCTCGAACTAACTTGACATTCTCTTTGAGTGACAACCTGCAAGCTGATTCACGTATTTAATTTTCAAGAAGTTTGCAGGTAACTCGTCGCTCATGGAGGGGGGTGAGTCGGCGCGGCGTCGAGTTAGTGCTCGCCTGTAACTGCGAGGAATTCTTGCCATTCGGAGCAGTCATGCTATTCTCGATTCGAAAATGACTTGTTCTGTCGGCATGCTCCATGACTGTCATCCTGATTGGACCTATGAAGGTCGGAAAGAGCACCGTCGCCCGCCTTCTCGCCGCGCGCCTCGGCCTTCCTCGCTATCCACTCGACAAGAATCGCTGGACATATTATCGAGAGATTGGATTTGACGAAACGTATGCGCGGAGTCTAGTCGAACACGATTTGCTTGATGCCGCCATGAGTTACTGCAAGCCATTCGAAGTTCATGCTGTGGAGCGGCATCTGGCCGAGAGCAATAACTGCGTGATCGACTTCGGAGCAGGTTACACGGTTCAAGACGACCCCGTTCTGCATGAGCGCATTCGTCGCGCTCTCGCGCCCCACGGCCACGTTGTGCTGCTGCTTCCCTCACCGGATTTGGAACAATCCGTCGCATACCTCCATGATCGGATCGACGAAACTTTGCGCGCCCTGAACGAGCGATACATCCGGCACCCAGCCAATCGATCGCTGGCTCGGGCAGTCGTCTACACCCTCGGGAAAACACCCGAAGAAACTTGCGATGATGTCGTACGCACGCTGGCCATCAGCTAAGTGTGAAGCTGGCGAAATCATCCTCCTCAGGCCGCCGAGAGTGTGCCGAAACTCAGGCGCGGGTTTCTTGCAATTCGAAATGCCCGGTACCCATCAGGGTGTCCAGCGCTACGTCCGCCACCAGCCGCAACGGTTGATAGTTGAGCGTGAGATTGCCGGCGATGCGTACGTTGCCCTTGCGAGCGTCGAGGTCCGCATGCGTCGTGTCACTCGTCGCAGCATCCAGCCTGACTCCGATCTCCGTTCCGCCTCTCGTATCGGTGAACTTGATATGCACGAAGCCGGTCTTGATTCGCTCCAAAAATTGCTCAACGGATTGGGCGGTCGCTTGCACCGGGTGATCGCCATCCGAGAGGAAACCCACTAAGTTGTCGCGCGGATCGGGCGGTAGGAGAGTACTTGCCTCAGGCTCAGCCGGCGGTGGATTTTCAGCCAGATCTTGCATCGCCTGGCGAAGACTTAGTGGACGCATGTCCGTCCACACTTGATCGATGTACGCCAGACATTCTGACTTAAGCCCTGCCTTGCCAGCCACCTTCCAACCGAGTGGCATTTCCCGGCCTTCGGGCCAGATCGAGTATTGTTCCTCGTGGTTGACCACCACCTCAAATCTACTGTCGTCGTCCGAGTTTTGATCTCCCCTCATTGCGTCTCTCCCTGTTTTAGCCAGCCATTCGCCATCTTTCAAGTCAGCGGCGTTGTCGGAACAGTATCACTTCCTTCAACGAAATTTCACTCAGGTCAAGCGGCTAACTCTCCAGAGCGTCGAAGGATAAGTTTTCTATGTAACTCGAACTAGCTCTAGAATCATGAATCTACGTGAGTCAATCTGCAGAGCGATCAGCTCTGCAAAAATATTTTAACTATTTTTTGACATTGCGGTAATATTTCGAAATTCAGTCTCTCAGGAGACTTACGTTGCGAAAGAACTTGGCAGTAACTCTCGATAAGTCGCTTTCCCCATCGACGATCGTCGATGTTTTGCGCTCACGAGCCCGCGAAAAAGGCTCCGAACGAGCTTATACATTCCTTGTCGACGGTGAGAACGAAGAACTCGACATTACCTATGAGTCTCTCGACGGCGGGGCGCGCTGCGTTGCCGCGCTGCTCGAAAGCCTTGGTTTAGCCGCGGGCCAGCGTGTCCTTCTTGTTTACCCAGCCGGACTCGACTACGTTACCGCGTTCCTAGGTTGCCTCTACGCGGGAGCGGTGGCCGTGCCCACATATCCGCCACGCCGTAACTCCTCCCTGGAGCGCATCAAGACCATCATCGAAAACTCCGGCGCTACCATCGCCCTGAGCACAGGCAAGATCTGCTCGCTGGTGGAGAAGTTGACGGGCGAAGAACCCTGGCTGGACCAGCTTAACTGGGTTTCGACCGATCATCTCGACGCGCAACAAGCGGAGGACTGGAGCCTGCCCGCACTCAGCGGCGACACGCTGGCGATGTTGCAATACACGTCGGGCTCGACAGCATCACCCAAGGGCGTAATGGTCAATCACAACAACCTGTTGCTGACCCTCGAAGACATGGACCGGGGCTGGAGGCATACCGCTGGAAGCGTCCTTGTTACTTGGTTACCCATGTTCCACGATATGGGCCTCATTTATGGAATTTTGCAGCCACTGCACAAAGGGATACCCTGCGTTTTCATGCCCTCCGCAGCTTTTTTGCAACGGCCAGTGCGCTGGCTGCAAGCGATATCGCGCTTCCGCGGCACGCATAGCGGAGGCCCCAACTTCGCTTACGAGTTGTGCGTCTCGCGCATCACTACCGAGCAGCGCGCCGGCCTCGATCTGAGCAGTTGGCAAATGGCTTTGAACGCCGCTGAACCGGTGCGCGCGGAGACGCTTCGACGCTTCGCGGAAACCTTCGCGCCTTACGGCTTCGACGCGGCCGCCTTCTCGCCGGGATATGGCTTGGCCGAATGCACCCTCAAGGCAACTGCAGTCCGCGGCGGCGAAGCTCCGAATTTCCTGCGCGTTCGCGGAGAAGCGCTCGAACACGACCGCGTGGAGATCGTGCCTACTGCGATCACCGCCGGAGAGGACGAAGACAGTCGAACCTTGGTTGGCTGCGGACAGTCCGAGATTGGTACTCGCATCGTCATTGCCAATCCCGAGTCTCAGGTGGAATGTGACACAGGACAGGTCGGCGAAATCTGGCTGTCAGGACCGGTTGTCGCAGAAGGATACTGGAATCGCCCCGACGCCACCGCAGAGACATTCAACGCTTTCCTGGCTAACTCCGGCGAAGGCCCTTTTCTGCGCACAGGTGATATCGGCTTCCTGCACGCAGGTGAACTGTTTGTCACCGGACGTCTCAAAGACCTGATCATCATCCGCGGCGTCAACCATTACCCGCAGGACATTGAACTCACTGTGCAGCACAGTCATCCCGCCCTGGCGCCCGACTGTGGCGCGGCATTCTCCGTCGAAGCAGGCGGTGAAGAGCGCCTGGTGGTAGTGCAAGAGGTGGAGCGCACGGCGAGACGCAATCTCGATGCTTTGGGGCTTGTCGACGCAATTAGACAGGCCATCTCGCGGCGTCACGAGTTGCAGGTTTACGCGATCGTCCTTATTCGCACTGCGACGCTGCCCAAGACGTCGAGCGGAAAAACCCGGCGCCACGCATGCCGCGAAAAGTTCCTCAGCGGCGCGCTTGATGTGGTGGCCGAATGGCGCGAAGGAGCGAGCGGGGCAATGATCCGCGAGTCCAACACTGGGGAGCCGGTCACGTCCGCGGCTTCCTTCATTCCGACCGAAGAAGCTATTCAACAGTGGCTGGTGCAGCAACTGTCTCGGCGCTTGAAGATTGCGCCGGGCGACATTGGCCTGCGCGAGCCTTTTGCTCGTTTCGGCCTTGACTCTATCGGTGCGGTCGGGCTTTCGGGTGAACTCGAAACCTGGCTCGGCCGCCGCCTCGATCCGACGCTCGCGTACGACTATCCTTCAGTCGCGGCGTTGGCCGCACACCTGACCGGGGCCGACAACAATCCGATCGCGCTCCCGGAGACTCGCCCGCAGACAAACGCGATCGCCATTATCGGTCTGGGCTGCCGTTTTCCCGGCGCCGAAACCCCCGCCGCATTCTGGTCACTGCTTCACAACGGCGTCGACGCTATCGCACAATCGCCGCACGGCCGTTGGGACGGCGAATATAAATGCTGGGGAGGCTTCCTCGATCAAATCGACGGCTTCGAGCCACAGTTCTTTGGCATCTCGCCGCGAGAGGCCGAACAGATTGACCCGCAGCAGCGCCTGTTGTTAGAAGTCTGCTATGAGACGTTTGAAAACGCCGGCTATACACCCGAACGTCTCGCAGGAAGTCGCACCGGTGTCTTCGTCGGCATCAGCAGCAACGAATACAGCCGCATCGCGCATGCCGGCGGCATCGATCCGTACTCCGCAACCGGGAACGCAGCCAGCATCGCGGCCAATCGCATCTCCTACCAGTTCGATTTGCGGGGACCGAGTTGGGCCGTCGATACGGCTTGCTCCTCATCGCTCGTCGCCGTGCACCAAGCGGTGCAAAGCCTGCGCAATGGCGAATGCGATCTTGCCCTCGCCGGTGGCGTCAGCATTATCTTCACGCCCGATTGGACTATTGCTTTCAAGAAAGCAGGAATGCTCGCCGAGGATGGCCGATGCAAGACGTTCGACGCGAAAGCCGATGGTTACGTGCGCGGCGAAGGTTGCGGCATGGTTGTGCTCAAGCGCCTTGCCGATGCAATCGCGGATGGCAATCCGATCACGGCCGTTATCCGAGGTTCGTGCATAAATCAGGACGGGCGCAGCAATGGCCTCACCGCACCCAGCGGCCCGTCGCAGCAAGCGGTGATCCGTGGGGCTCTCAAGGATGCGGGCATCGTCGCGCCCGCAGTCGGATTCATTGAAGCGCACGGCACAGGAACTTCACTGGGCGATCCGATCGAAATCAACTCGTTGAAAGAAGTATTCTCGCGCGAAGCAATTTGCGGTGACCGTAATACGAATGAACAGGTGTGCTGGGTCGGCTCCGTCAAAACAAATGTCGGCCATCTTGAAGCCGCCGCGGGCATCTGCGGTCTCATCAAAGTGGTTCTCGCCCTCGAAAAGGAGGAGATTCCTGCGCATCTGCACCTGAGGCAACTCAACCCCCTCATTTCGCTCGAAGGCTCACCGCTGGCGATTCCGCGCGAGCCGCAGCCCTGGCCCCGCGGCGATCGCCCGCGCCTCGCTGGCCTGAGTTCGTTTGGATTTGGCGGCACCAATGCGCACATCATTATCGAAGAGCCGCCGGTGCGCGTGCCGATCAAAAGAGAGACGTCGCGACTAGAGCGACCGCTGCATGTGTTGGCCCTCTCGGCCAAGAGCGATGCGGCCTTACGCAATCTTGTTCGCAGCTATGGCGACCATCTGTCGGGGCCGCTGGCGACTGCGTCGGTCGCAGACATTTGCTTTTCTGCGAACACGGGCCGTTCCCACTTCCAACATCGCCTTGCCGTCGTTAGCGCTACGACGAAAGAAATTGCTGAAAGGCTCGGTGTTTTGGCGGCTAACGCTCAGCATGATTCAGTCGCTCGAGCGCACCCTAAAACGGCTTTCCTGTTCACGGGCCAAGGCTCGCAGTACGTGGGTATGGGCCGCCAATTGTACGAGACTCAACCAACATTCCGACGCATTCTCGATGAGTGCGACGAGATCTTGCGTCCAACGCTGCCGCACTCGTTACTATCTGCGATCTATCCCGAAAGCGCGCGTTCAGGTGGGGCCCTGCTTGATGATGCCGCATTCACGCAGTCGGCTCTGTTCTCTATTGAATACGCGCTCTGCAGGCTATGGCGAAGCTTTGGAGTCGAGCCCGCAGCGGTCATCGGCCACAGCCTGGGCGAGTACGGAGCGGCCTGCATTGCCGGCTGTTTCAGCCTCGAGGAGGGCCTTGCGCTTGTGGCCGAACGCGGCCGTCTCATGCAGGCCCTCGTTCCATCGGATGGAGGCGCAGCAGCGAAGCAGGGAGCCATGGTGGCCGTGTTCGCCGATGCCACACGCGTAGCGGCAGTTCTCGCTGCTCACGCAGACCAAGTGACCATCGCGGCACTCAACGGTCCCCAGCATGTAGTGCTATCAGGTGACCGCAGCGCCGTCGATCGAGTGCTCGTCGACATTGAGGCGCAGGGCTTTCACAGCGAACGGCTTCCGGTCGCGCAGGCGTTTCACGCTCCGCCGATCGAACCTATGCTGGACGCCCTGGAGAAGGCAGCATCGCGGATCGAATATCATCAGCCGCGAATCACATTTGTCTCGAATCTCACGGGAAAGATGTGGTCCTCAAGCGAGGCTCTTACTGCGCGGTATTGGCGACGCCACGCGCGCGAAACCGTTCGCTTCCAAGAAGGCATTGAGACACTGCTCGATGCTGGGTTTGACAGCTTCATCGAGATCGGCCCGCGGCCCACTCTACTTGGTCTCGGCAAACGCTGCCGCAGCGGCGAGCAGGCAACGTGGCTGGCGTCGATGGCACCGGCAAAAACAGATTGGGGCGTCCTGCTTGGCAGCGTCTGCACTGCGTACCAACTCGGCATTGACATTGATTGGACAGGCTTCGACCGTGACTATCAACGCGACCGTGTGACGTTGCCCACTTATCCCTTCCAACGCAAGCGTTACTGGGCCGGTCGCGAACAGGTTGACACAATGAACCAGAGGACCTTGTCTGAATCGAAACGGAAAACGGCGATAACAGAGAGCGGGTCGAGGCGTAGCGCCGTCGTCAACATGCTCCGTGCCATGGTTGCTGAACTGCTTCATGCTCAGCTTAGCGACATCGACCCGCAGACCCGATTCCTCGACATGGGCGCGGACTCTATTGTCCTGGTCGATGCTGTGCGCCGAATCAGCCATAACTTCGGCGTAAAGATTTCCATTCGCAGCCTGTTTGAGAACCTCACCAACATCGAACTGCTGGCCGCCCACCTTGACGAATATGCAACGTCCTCATGGAGCCCGCAATCTCCGTCTGTTGCTGCGCCAATCCCGACGCTCGCACCAACCATCGCACAACCGCTTACTGGGCCGGCAGTTGTCGCGGTTGCATCCACTGCCGTGAATGGTGGAACCGTCGCCGAGCAGATTGTACTTCGCCAGTTGGACTTGATGACGGAGCAATTAAAGCTCCTCCGCGGCGAACCGTCGGGATCGAGCACCGTTGTTGCAACGCAGGCACCATCCATCCCCCTGACCGCGACGCTTGCGCCAACACCATTCCATGCCTCAGAGAAAATCGAAAGCCGCGAGTTGAGCCCGGAACAACAGCGCTATCTCGAAGCGTTCGGCGCACGTTATGCGGTCCGCACTCGCCTTTCCAAGCAACGAGCACAAAGCTCACAACGCGTGTTGGCCGATCTCAGATCGGTAATGGTCTTCCGTCCCGAGATCAAGGAGCTTTGTTATCCCATCGTCGCCGACCGCTCCGCAGGTTCGCACTTCCAAGACATCGACGGCAATGATTACGTTGACACGGCGATGGGTTTCGGTGTCAATCTCTTCGGTCACCGAGCGCTCTTTGTTGAGAAAGCTATCGAAGAGCAGCTTCGCAAAGGGATTCATGTTGGTCCCCAATCCGATCTCGCTGCCGAAGTGGCGGAGCTCATCGTCGACCTCACCGGCATGCAGAGGGTGACGTTCTGTAACTCCGGCACTGAAGCTGTGATGACCGCACTGCGCCTGGCGCGCGCGGCAACGGGAAGAAACAAGTTCGTAATGTTCGCAGGCTCGTACCACGGGCATTCTGACGGCACGATGGCAGTGTCGAGGCGCAGTGGAAGTGAGTGGCGCTCTGTGCCCATGGCGCCTGGCGTGCCCCAGCATATTGTCGACGATGTACTCGTCCTTCCTTATGGCGAAGACCGCTCTTTGGACACCATCGCCGCCCACGTCAATGAGCTCGCTGCGGTGTTGGTCGAACCCGTCCAAAGTCGCAACCCTGGGCTTCAACCGCGCGCATTCCTCGAGCGACTTCGGGATCTCGCGCGCTCCTCTCAGGTCGCACTGATTTTCGATGAGGTCATCACGGGTTTTCGTATTCATCCTGGTGGGGCTCAAGCTTGGTTCGGCGTCGAGGCCGACCTCGTGACTTACGGAAAAGTTGTCGGTGGCGGCATGCCTATCGGCGTTGTTGCCGGCGCCGCGAAGTTTCTCGATCGCGTCGATGGCGGCGCATGGACATTCGGTGATGCCTCGCAGCCGGCGATCGAAAGAACCTTTGTGGCCGGCACTTTTTGCAAGCACCCATTGGCCATGGCGTCTGCCCGCGCAGTGCTTAAGCATCTCAAGGCCGAGGGTCCTGCACTGCAAGAGAGACTTAATGATCGGACCGCCGAGCTGGCCCGATCTTTGGACAACATCTTTACCGTCGCCGGCTTGCCTATCGCAACACAGCACTTCGGTTCCCTGTTCCGGCTTGCATTCTCCGGCAACACCAGCTACGTTTACCAACCGCTGGAGATGGATTTGTTTTACCACCACCTCATCGACAAGGGAGTGTACGCGTGGGAAGGGCGCACCTGCTTTCTCTCGACAGCACACACCGACGCGGATCTCGAAACGATCGTTGCAAGCGCAAGGCGCAGCGTTGAAGAAATGCGCGATGGCTGCTTCTGGAGCGAGTTTCCACGCCCTGTTGCAACCAGCAGGGTCCCCTTCGCAGTCCCGCTTACCGCTGCTCAGAAACAGCTGTGGGCGCTGGCAAAGATGAATGAGGCCGGCTCACTGGCCTACACGCTCTCGATCGCACTGGAGCTTAGCGGCCCACTGCATCGTGCGAACATGGTGCGCGCGCTTCAGACTATCGTCGATCGACACGAAGCATTGCGAACGCGGATCGATGCTCAGGGCGACACGCAGGAAATTCTTCCGAAGGTTCATCTCGATTGCCCGATGACCGACCTTTCCGCGAGGTCCCCAGAAGAGCGTGAGTCAGCGCTGGCTATTTGGCTGGATAAGCAAAGCCGGATCCCCTTTAATCTCGAACGCGCGCCGCTATTCCGCGCACACATCGTGCGTCTCGATGAGCAGCGCCACGTGCTTGTCTTGGCTGCCCATCACATCGTCGTTGACGGCTGGTCGATGGGAGTGCTACTCAAAGAAATCAGCGAGACTTATGCGGCACACTGCCGCGGAACCGAAGCTCGTCAGTCCACGCCGCTCCAATTCAGTCACTTTATTCGCTGGCAGCAACAGCAGCGCAGCACTGACGATATGGCCGCGCAGGAGGCCTGGTGGATGGATAGGTTGGCGGGGCCGGCGCCGGTGCTCGATCTTCCGTCCGACCATCTGCGACCTTCGCTAAAGACTTATGGCGGGCATCGCGAAACCCTGCGCCTTGGCGCCGATATTACCCGTACTCTGCATCGTCTCAGTCGAGATCTCAATTCGACCCTGTTCATGACTTTGCTCTCGGCGTATGCGCTTCTTCTGCACCGTCTGAGTGGTCAGGAAGAGATCATCGTCGGCGTCCCCACCGCGGGCCGCGGACTTGAGGGCAGCGAACGTCTGGTGGGCTATTGCGCGCATATACTGCCAGTTCGCAGCCGCCTGGCCGGACAGCCCGTTTATGCGGACTACCTAGCCGGACTTCGCGACGAGTTGCTAACCGATTACGAGCACCGGGACTATCCTTTTGCGTGGCTCATAGAGAAGCTCGAGAATCGCTGCGATGCGAATCGTGCACCGCTGGTCACGGCATTGTTCAACCTTGACCGTCCGGTAGCAGTAGATGACATGCCTGACCTCAAGGTCCGGTGGCTTCCGCAGCCTATCAGCAGCACTGCCTTTGACCTGAACCTCAATATCACGGAGGTTGACGAGGGACTGGTTGCAGACCTCGATGGCAACACCGACCTATGGAAGCCCGCAACCATTCGACGCATTCTTGGCCAGTTCCGCACGTTGCTGCAAGGCATCTGCATGGACTGCCATCAGGGTGCCCGCGTTATTCCGCTGCTCGACGCTGGCGACCTAAAGCTGCTCGATGAGTGGAACGAAACCCGCACCGACTATCCGCATGATCGTTGCATTCATCAGATCTTCGAAACCCAGGCAGAACAGACGCCCGACGCCACTGCGATTGTCTCCGCTGACTTGCACTTGACTTATCGCCAGCTCAACCAGGCCGCCAATCGCCTGGCCCATCACCTGCGCAAACTGGGCGCGGGCCCGGAGACGCGCGTGGGCATCTGTCTCGAACGCTCGCCCGAACTCATCGTCGGCCTATTCGCGATTCTCAAATCAGGCGCCGCCTACGTGCCACTCGATCCTTCCTATCCCAGCGAGCGGCTTACCTACATCGTCGAGCACGCCGAGGTAAAGATACTGATTACAGAGAAAGCAGTGCATTCGGTGTTATCGATACACGCCGAATCTCTCGTATTTGTGGATGCAGACCGTGAGCAAATCGCGCGGCAATCTAATCTGAAACCTGCGACCGGCGCGGTATCCGGCAATGCGGCGTATGTTATTTACACCTCCGGATCGACCGGCAAGCCCAAGGGCGTAGTCATCGAACACCGCCCGGTCATCAACTTCCTCGCCTCTATGCGTCGGCAGACGAGCTTAAGCACCAAGTCAGTGATGCTCGCCATAACTTCGGTTTCGTTCGACACTGCGGTTCTCGAGATCTACTTGCCCTTGGTCTTCGGCGCACGAGTGGTACTGGTGGGAACACAACAAGCCCGCGACGGCAAGGAACTCGGCCGCATCATTCGCGAGTCGCAAGTGACGATGATGCAGGCCACACCATCTACCTACCGACTTATCACCGAAGAAGATCCCGACTCGCTAGGCTCTGTCGAAGTGATCTCTGGCGGTGATGCCCTTCCCGCCGATCTGGGGCGCATCCTCCTCTCGCACAGTAGCGGCGTGCAGAATCTCTATGGCCCGACAGAGACTACTGTCTATTCCTCGCTCCACGACCTGAGCGACTGCAGTGCGATGCCCATGGCAGAGCGTGATGGATACGTTCCACTCGGCAGGCCCATTGACAATACACGTCTGTACATCCTCGACAAAGAGGCAGTCAAAGCGGGATATTTATGCCCCGTGGCAATCGGCGTTCCGGGCGAACTCTACATTGGCGGCGAAGGTCTCGCGCGAGGCTATCTGAGCCGCCCCGGCCTCACCGCTGAACGCTTTCTTCCCGACCCATTCACTGCCATTGCGGGCGCTCGCGTGTACAGTTCCGGCGATCTTACGAGTTTTCGCGCGGATGGAGTTATCGATTTTCTCGGCCGCCTCGACTTTCAGGTCAAGGTGCGCGGACACCGCATCGAGATCGGAGAAATCGAAGCCGTGCTCGCCCGTCATGCGGACGTGAAGCAGTGTGTAGTCACAGCACAAAAACGCGGAGCAGGCCAGTTTCGCCTCGTCGGTTACGTCGTACCAGCGGGTAAGGCTCCGGGCGTACCGGCACTGCGCAGCTATCTCGCCGACAGTTTGCCCGCTTACATGATCCCCGAAGTGTTTGTCATGCTCAACTCGCTGCCCATGACACCCAATCGCAAGGTCGACCGCACGGGCTTGCCTGCACCATCCGAGTCCGCGCAAGTAACCGGCTCTCCCTATGTGGCTCCGCGAACTATAACTGAGAAGAAGCTAGCGGAAATCTATTGCGAAGTTCTCGAACTTAAGCGCATCAGCATTGACGACGGGTTCTTCGAGCTTGGCGGACACTCCTTGCTGGCGACCAAGATCCGATCGCGTATTCTCACCGCGTTCGATGCGGAAGTTGAAGCACGGCGCGTATTCGAACTGCCAACGATCGCCCTGCTTAGCAAGCACATTGACAATTTGCTCCAGCCGCACGGAGCTATACCGACGATTCCGGCTATCATGCCCGTCACCAAGACGGGCCCTCGGCCGTTGTCATTTGCCCAGCAACGACTGTGGTTTCTCGATCAACACGACGGGCCCAGCGCGATCTTCAACATGGCGGGCGCCCTTTCTTTGAATGGCCCGCTCAATATCCCGGTCTTGACAGAGAGTCTCGGCGAAATCATTCGCCGTCATGAAGTACTGCGTAGCACATTTCCGCTTGGCGAGGACGGTCCGATCCAGGTCGTTGCCCCGGCTAACGATCCACAACTGAGCATCGTAGATCTCCGCCATATTTCTCCGGCGAAACAGCAAGAACAACTGCAGCGGCAAGCAGCCGTCGCGGCCGCCAGTCCCTTCAACCTTGCGCATGACCCGCTGCTGAGGATGACTCTCTTCCAGTGCGGCGAAGAAACGCATAGCAGCGTTGCTCCAAATGGAATTGGCTCGCACTCAACCGGGCTGGTCTCACAGCAAGTGCACGTGCTGCTGGTGATCGTGCACCACATTGTTTTCGATGGATGGTCCATCGGCGTGCTCTTCAACGAGCTGTCTTGCCTATATCGAGCGCGCCTCGACGGACTGCCCACTCCTCTTCCGGAGTTGCCCATCCAGTACGGCGATTGGGCTTTGTGGCAGCGTCGATCCCTTGAGCCCGGAAGCGCAGCACTTGAGGCACATCTCGTCTGGGGCCGACAGCAACTCACCAGCCTTCCAACCCTCGAACTGCCGACTGACCGTCCGCGTCCGCAGATGCCAAGCTATCGAGGCGCACGCCATCACTTCAACATCACGGCCCCGCTTATGGCGGATCTCCGCGCCCTCGCGTGCCGCGAGAATTGCACGCTTTTCACTGCGCTTCTCTCGGTCTTCAACGTTCTGCTGCATCGCATGAGCGGACAAACGGACATCGTTGTCGGCACCGACGTCGCCAATCGTAATCGCAATGAAGTCGAGCCACTCATCGGCTTCTTCGTCAACCAACTTGTATTGCGCACCGAACTTGCCGGCGATCCCTCTTTCCGCGCACTGCTGACAAGAACGCGCGAGGTTGTGTTGGCCGCCGAAGCACATCAAGACCTGCCCTTTGACAAGCTCGTCGAAGCCTTGCGCCCGGAACGCCATGCCAGCCGCGCGCCGCTGTTTCAGGTCAAAATCGTATTCGCCGACGCGCCCACTCCTCCACTTCGCCTGCCTGGTCTCGACATGTCGCTCATCGAAATCGAAACCGGCGCCACGCCGCTTGATTTGATCCTCTTCCTTGTCGACTCACCCGACGGAACCAAAGCCTCCACCGAGTACAGCACCGATTTGTTTGACGTAGCGACCATCGCCCGCATGGCCACGAACTTCGAAGCTTTGATCGCCAGCGTAACCACTGCCCCCGACATCCCCATCAGCAAGCTGAACATGAGGTCGACCATGCAGATTGAAACACCGGCAGCGCCTCGCCGAAAAAGAGTCGGCGAAGACCTCGCGAAACTGAAGAGTTTTCGTCCTCAGCCTATTCAACTCGCCGAGGGCGACCCGTTCCGAGCAGTTCCCTTGCGTACGGGCGAGAAGCTGCCCCTGGTCCTGAATCCACCCAGCGAAGATGCGGACCTCGCAGCTCTGGCCGCGGGCCACAAGGAATTCATAGAAGCCAAACTCGTCGAGCACGGCGCCATTCTCTTCCGCGGTTTCGACGCTGGATCGGTGGCGGCCTTTGATGCGTTCACCACAGCCGTGTGTTCCGAATTGTTCATTGAGAATGGCGAGCATCCGCGCGAAAACGTCAAAGGCAACGTCTACACTCCTGTCTACTTTCCTCCTGAGCGAAAGCTGCTCTGGCACAACGAGAACTCTTTCAACTACCATTGGCCGCGAAAGATTTGGTTCTGCTGCGTCAAGCCCGCGGAGAGCGGGGGAGAAACTCCCATCGTCGACAGCCGCAAGGTGTATGAGAGGATGGACCCCGCCATCCGTGCACGCTTCATGCGCCATGGTGTCACCTACGTGCGCAACTATGGAGAGGGGCCTGGACGCTCGTGGCAAGACGTCTTTCGCACCACCGACCGCTCCGTGGTTGAAGAGCAGTGTCGCAAAAACTTCGTCGAGTTCGAGTGGAAAGACGGCGATCGACTGCGCACGCGTTCCACGCGGCCTGCCGTCGTCAAGCATCCGATCACCGGCGAGCCATCATGGTTCAACCAGGTTCAACATTGGCATCTTGCCTGCCTTGATCCGGCCACTCGCGAATCGTTGATGTCGATCTTCGCTGAAGAAGACCTGCCGCGAACTTGCTACTTCGGGGATGGATCGCCGATCGCCGATATCGATATGCAGACCATTTGCGATCTCTACCGTGAGCTTGAAGTGAGTTTTCCCTGGCAACAGGGGGACATCCTGATGGTCGACAACGTTCTCGCAGCGCACGCCCGCAACCCGTTTTCCGGTGAAAGAAAGTTACTAGTTGCCATGGGGGAACTACGGAGCTATGCAGACATCGCAGACCGACACGAAGCAATGCCCCTCCACTAACGGCGAGGGTTTCCGACTCTCATACCAGCAGCGGCGCATCTTGGGGCACGCGCAAGCAGCGAACCCAAGCGAGCGATCGGCTGCAAGGTTGAGCTCTCAGTGCGTGCTGCGCATCGAGGGACAGCTCGATGTCGCGCGTCTGCAACACGCGCTACAACAGATCGTCGATCGCCACGATATCTTGCGCACCACGTTTCATTTCCCCGCTGGACATTCCCTTCCCGTGCAGGCCGTGTCTCCAGATGGCAGGGCCGAGTGGCACGAACTTGATTTGCTTGCTTGTGACGCCGACGAGCAGCGGGCACAATTTGAAGCGCGCCGTAAACAAGACTTTCGGGAGCCCTTCCAGCTCGCCGAAGGCTCCTTATTGCGCGCTACGCTCGTTGCACTGACAGCAAGCGAATACGTTCTGGTTTTTACACTCCCCGCGCTTTGTGCCGATAGCGCCTCCCTATCGAACATCGCGAAGGAGATTCACTCCCTTTATAACGATGTTGAGTGTGTCGAGAACTCAGGCGCACCTGTTCAGTACATCCAGTTCGCCGAGTGGCAGCAATCGGTGCAGCACGGAGAAGACGCGGAGTTGGGTAAAGCGCATTGGTCCCAGCACAGGGATTTATCGCCCTTGTCGCTTCCACTGCAACGCATACCGCCTAGTTCCGGGACCTTCGCCTCGCGCATGGTAACTATCTCTTCGCGAATCGGGGCCGCTCTCGGCCGAATTGATCGCGTCGACGCCTTCTTGCTTGGCTGCTGGCTGACCCTGCTATGGCGCGTATCCGGGCAGTCGCCGATACGCATCGGAGTAACTTGTCATGGCAGGTCATTCGAAGAACTACAAGGAGTCGTGGGGCCGGTGGCGCGCGTCGTACCTGTTAGCTGCGCCCTGCATGACCAACTGCATTTTCGCGACCTCGCCGGCTCCATTGCAGAGAAGTTCGACGAGGCGGAAGAGTGGCAGGAGTACTACGAACGTAGCAGTAGCGAGGGGCCGTGCGAGTCCGTTTGCTTTGAATGGACCGATTGGCCAGTCGAAGCCGAAGTATCCAGTACGCGCTTCAGTCTCGTTTCCCTGCAATCCCAGATCGACCACTGCCACATTGGACTGGCAATTACTCGCTCCGGCGAAGCATTCTTTGCAAGCCTCCATTACGATCCTCAGGTCCTGATGCCAGATTACATCGACTGCCTTGCCTCACAGTTCAGTACTCTTGTCTGCTTCGCCATCGACAACCCCGACGCCATGGTCGAACAGCTTCCACTTATGAGCGAAGAGGAGCGGCGGTTCGTAGTCGAGGAGTGCAACAACACACGCTCTGACTATGCCCGCGACGCAAGCCTACACCAACTCTTTGCCGAGCAGGCAGTTCGCACGCCCCATCGAGTTGCGGTCACGTTCGGCGACGCTAACCTGACCTACGCAGAGCTCGACAAACGTGCCAACCAACTTGCACACTGCTTGCGAGAATTTCACGTTGCACCGGAAGTTCGGGTCGGCATCTTCATGCACAGGTCTCTCGAGATGATGGTGGGATTGCTCGGTATTCTCAAGGCCGGTGGCGCCTACGTTCCACTCGACCCCGTCTATCCGCCGGAACGACTGGCGTTCATGCTGGCCGACTCCCAGGTCTCTGTGGTGCTGACCGACGGTCGTCTTCGCCAACTTGTCCCGATTATCGAGGGCCTCCAAATACTCTGCCTCGACGACGCTTTCGAGCAGATCGCTTGCATCCAACCGAGCTATGAGCCGCGTTCCGGTGTGTGCCCTAACAATATCGCGTATGCGCTCTATACCTCGGGCTCAACTGGAAAACCCAAAGGCGTACTTGTCTCCCATCGTGGCCTGATTAATTACCTTTCCTGGTGCTGCAAAGCATACGAAGTCGAAAACGGCGCGGGATCAGCTTTACACTCTTCGATCGGTTTCGATGCCACGATCACTGCACTGTTTCCTCCGCTCCTTGTGGGTCGCAGCGTCGAGCTTGTGCACGAGGCTGACGGCGTCGACGGTCTCTACGAGGCCTTGCAGCGCAGCGACGGCTTCAGCCTCATCAAGATCACGCCCGCCCACTTGTCTTTGTTGAACGAAGCCATCGTTGACGCCAAGGTCGCCGCCCGAGCGCGTCTGCTCGTGATTGGTGGCGATGCACTGAGCAGCGGCCGTCTCACATCTTGGCGCAGACTCGCTCCCGAAACCCGCTTCATCAACGAGTATGGACCCACTGAGACCGTCGTCGGCTGTTGCACTCATGAGGCTCGCGAGGCCGACTTTGCAGGCGAGTCCGTGCCGATTGGCAGGCCCATCGCTAATACCCGGCTCTACGTGCTGGACTCACGTTTCTCGCTGCGACCTATAGGTGTTCCCGGCGAACTCTACATCGGCGGCGACGGTGTCTCTCGCGGCTACCTCAACCGACCCGCACTCACTGCTGAGCGCTTCCTCCCCGATCCCTTCTCGGGCAAAGCGGGGGCGCGCCTTTATCGCACCGGCGATCTCACCATTCGGTTCCCTGACGGCATTCTCAGCTTTCTCGGGCGCCTCGATTACCAGGTCAAGATACGCTCCTATCGGATTGAACTCGGCGAGATCGAAACTCAGATTGAGCAACACGCAATGGTCGTCCGCTGCGTGGTCACCGCTCACACAGAGAGTAGCGGTGAAAAATCCCTCGTCGCCTACATTGAAGCGGTTACAACGAAGCCACCGACTGTCGAAGAGCTGCGCGCTTTTCTGTTGACCCGGCTTCCCGAGTATATGATTCCTACTCACTTCGTCATGCTCGATGTCCTTCCGCTCACTGCGCATGGCAAGGTCGACCGCAATAGATTGCCGGACCCAATGTCGGTGCGCATCTCGGCCGCAGAGCCCTTTGTGGCGCCGCAAACTGCGGCCGAGCAAATCCTGGCAGATATCTGGTGCAAGATTCTGCGGCTCGATCGCATCAGCATTCACGACGATTTCTTCCGCTCCGGGGGCGACTCCATTCTCAGCATTCTCGTCGTCGCTCGGGCGGCCAAGGCGGGCCTGCGGTTCACGACCCGCGATCTTTTCCAGCACTCGACCATCGCTGAACTCGCATCTCTCGCATCGAGTAAAGCGCCTGCTGCCGCTTCCTGGGCCACGGGCAGTACGGTCCCGCTCACTCCCATACAACATTGGTTCTTTGACCAATGCTTGGCCAATCCGCATCACTTCAACCAAGCAGTGATGCTTGAGGTAAAACCCAGTCTCAGCATCAATCTACTGCGCCTCGCAATCGACCGGCTGGTTGATCATCACGACGCGCTGCGACTGCGCTTCACCCCGGAAGTAGCCGGCGAGCCAACCCGATGGAATCAGGCCTACGCTACTGCTGAAGGCACAGCCGAGGTATGCGAAGTCGACCTCACCGAAAAACCCTCAGCCGAGCAGCAGGCAACCATCATGGCGCGCACTGAAGAGGCGCAGGCCGGACTTGACATCACTCATGGCCCGATGCTCCGCGCAGTGCTGTTCCGTTGCACAGGCGACGGTCCGAATCGATTGCTCCTGGTCATTCATCATCTCGTGGTTGACGGCGTTTCGTGGCGAATCTTGCTCGACGACCTTGCTACAGCCTGCCGACAACTTGCTGACAATGAGCGTGTCCAGTTTCCCGCCAACAATGCATCATTCCATGACTGCGCCATTCGCATGAAAAACTATGCCGCCAGCGGAGCATTGGCTGGCGAATCCAAATACTGGCTGATTCTTCCAACCACAATGGCCACTCTGCCGATCGATTACTCCTTTAGCGATGACGACAATATTGTCGCGTCGAGTGCTCGCGTCCATATCGAGCTTGACTGCGATCAAACGTCGGCTCTGCTGCGCGAAGTTCCCGCAACCTATCGAACCAGAATTGACGACGTGCTACTAACCGCGATCGTTCACGCATGTGCGCACTGGACCGGCTCGCGCTCCCTTTGCATCGACCTCGAAAGCCACGGGCGGCCTGATGGCCAAAGCGAAGAGGGCAGTTTCGATGAATTGGACCTGTCGCGAACTGTAGGTTGGTTCACTTCCATCTTCCCCGCGTGCCTGACCCTGGAGGGCGATAGCCTTGGAGAAGCATTAAAAGGAATCAAAGAACAACTCCGACAAGTGCCCAATCGAGGCATCGGCTACGGAGCCATTCGCTATCTCAGCCCTGATGCCGCATTGCGCGGGGAACTCGCGAAATTGCCAAAGCCGCCGATCAGTTTCAATTACCTCGGCATCCTCGACGATCTTGTCTCCGAGCCGATTCTCGGAGTAGCCGTGGAGAATGTGGGCGATGATGAAGCCCGCACGAACCGCCGTCTCTATCTGCTCGATCTCCTGGCCCAGGTCAAGGATGGCCGCCTGCAGGTCGAGATCATTTACAGCAATGCCGTGCACAGACGGGCGACGATTGAAAAGTTCGCTCTCGACATTCTCGAAAAGCTCCAACAGCTGATCGCCCATTGCCTCAGTCCCAACACGGGCGGTTTTACTCCATCTGACTTTCCTGAAGCCGGGCTCAACCAGCAAGAGCTCGACAGACTGGTGGCCGACCTTGGCTAGCCTCGATGTTGCACCGCGCAGTTCCAACCTGAATATCGAGACGATCTATGCCCTTTCGCCGATGCAGGAAGGCCTGCTGTTCCACGCACTGCTGGCTCCCGAATCGGCAGTCTACTTCGAGCAAGTGAGCTGTCGACTCCGTGACCTCGAGCAGCCGCAAAAGTTTCATCGCGCGTGGCAACAGGCCGTCGATCGCCATGCCGCTCTTCGCACCTGCTTTCATTGGAAGAATCAAAAGCGTCCCCTGCAAATCGTCCACAAAGAATGCGACCTTCCCTGGGCTGAGCTGGACTGGCGTGCCGCCGAGAAGACCGAGCAGCGCACGCGCCTCAACACGCTGGTCGAAGAAGATCGTGGCCGCGGCTTTGACCTATCCTTTGCACCGCTAATGCGCTGCACTCTCATCCGGCTCGGCGAAAATGACTACCAATTCGTTTGGAGCCATCATCACCTCATCCTCGATGGATGGTCGGCGTCGCTCGTGGTCAAAGAGGTTTTCAGCAACTACGAGGCACTCTGCGCCGGAACCATGCTGCGTCTGCCTACCCCGCGCCCCTTCCGCGATTACATCTCCTGGATGGCCAAGCGTGACCCTCGCCGCGATGAAGCCTTCTGGCGTGAGAACCTGCGCGGGTTTTCGGAGCCGACTCGCATCGAGGAAGTCCATCGCGGACGTACTTTCGATGGCTTCAATGCCGAGTATGATGAGCGCGAAATCCGATTTTCCCCAGACATCAGCGAGACGTTTCGCCAACTGGCCCAGCAGCATCGGATCACACTGAGCTGCCTTGTGCATGGAGCGTGGGCGCTGCTTCTCAGCCGCATCAGCGGCGACGGCAATGTGGTTTTCGGAAGCACCGTCTCAGGACGCCCGCCAGAACTCGGAGGCGTCGAATCCATGGTCGGCGTCTTCATCAATGCCATGCCCGTATGTGTCTCTGTGCCGTCCTCAGCGATGCTGGTTCCCTGGCTCCAGCAACTCATGACCGAACAGATCGAGCGAGAGCAGCATGCTTTCAGTTCGCTTGCGGAGATTCAGAGCTTCAGCAGCCTGCGGCCCGGCAAGCCGCTTTTCGAAACGTTGTTCATCTTCGAGAATTATCCCTTCCGCGAAGCGGCAAATGCTATTGAAATCGATGAAATCGCTCTCTTCCGTCGTTCCAATTATTCGCTGACCGTGGCCGTCGTTCCCGAACCGAACCTACACCTCGCAATCAGCTTCGATGCCTCTCGCTTCGACGGTGAAACCATCGAGCGAATGCTCAGCCATCTCCGCACGTTGCTGGAGCAGTTCGCCTTTGAACCAAATCGACGGCTCCGTGACTTCAGGCTGATCAACAGTGACGAGTGCAAACAACTCGCAAAGTGGAATAACACCGCCGCGCCCTACCTGATGAACCAATGCATTCATGAAGTGATCGCGGACTGGGCTCAAAGCACTCCCGACGCCACGGCCCTTGTTTATGGCGAGCACTCTCTGACCTATCGCACTCTCGACGCCCGCGCCAACCAGTTCGCGCGCTACCTCAAAGAGTTGGGGATAGGACGAGAGACCCTGGTCGGCATCTGTGTCGATCGGTCAATCGAAATGGTTATCGCGGTTCTCGGCGTGCTCAAGGCCGGTGGCGCGTACGTGCCCCTTGATCCCACTTATCCTGCCGATCGCTTAGCCTTCATGATCGAAGACGCTGCTATCCCGGTACTCATTACCCAGCAATCTCTCGAAGATCGTATTCCCTCGGCGTGGGCACAAATTGTTCTCATCGATGCCCACTGGCCAGAAGTCGCATTCCGATCTGAGGAAGCCCTCGCATCAACGGCGTTCCCCGACAACCTCGCTTACGTCATCTATACTTCAGGTTCGACCGGCAAGCCCAAAGGCGTCCAAGTCACCCATCGCGGCCTCAGCAACCTCGCCGAGTCACATCGCTCGCTCTTTGCTCCTCTCGCCGGCGCCCGCGTACTGCAGTTTGCCTCACTCAGTTTCGACGCCTCTATTTGGGAGATGGTGATGGCCCTCGGCTGCGGCGCCGCGCTCCAACTGGGCACGACTGAATCTCTGTTGCCCGGCCCTTCGCTTGCCATAGAACTCGAGCGCGGCGACATCACCCACGTGACCCTGCCACCGAGCGCATTGCAATTGCTGCCGGATATCCCACTGCCGCAGCTGCAAACCCTGATCGTCGCCGGCGAAGCATGTAGCCCTGAGCTTGTGGCACGCTGGTCACGGGGCCGTCGCTTCGTCAACGCATACGGCCCTACAGAGACGACCGTCTGCGCCACAGCGTGGGTCTGCAACGACGAGCCGCAATCGCCGCCCATCGGCCGTCCACTTGCCAACAGCCGCGCATACATTCTCGACCGCGAACAGAACCCGCTGTTCATCAGCATAGCCGGCGAATTGCACGTCGGCGGTGTCAACCTTGCGCGCGGCTACCTACACGGGCCTGCTCTTACCGCTGAGCGCTTCATCCCCGACGCTCTCAGCGGCCAGCTTGGCGCCAGGCTCTACAACACCGGCGATCGCGCCCGATTCCGACTCGACGGCGCCATGGTTTTTCTCGGCCGCAACGACCACCAGGTAAAGATCAGGGGGCATCGCATTGAGTTAGCTGAAATTGAAGCTACCCTCGCACAGATCCCAGGAGTCAAGCAATGTGTCGTAGTGGCGCGTCCCGACCATTCGGGCGAAAATTCCCTCGCCGCCTATGTTGTAGCCGATCATAATGCCGCCGATCCCGCAAGCTTGCGCCGAAACCTGCGCCAGCAACTGCCGGACTTCATGATCCCCGGCGTCTTCATTCCGATCGAATCTCTTCCCTTATCTCCCAATGGGAAAGTTGACCGCAATGCACTGCCTGCCCCTGAAGCCGTGGGCCGCACAAATACGCACGCCTTTCGACCTCCCCGTGACGCCGTCGAGCAGAGGCTGGTTGCCATCTGGCAAGAGGTTCTCGAAGTTCGGCCGATTGGCGTCGAAGATGATTTCTTTTTACTGGGAGGGCACTCGCTTCTCGCCGTGCGACTCATGGCTCGGATCGAGCAACAGTGCGGCCGCCACATGCCCATGGCTACCCTTTTCAAAGGGCCCACCATCGCCCAGTTAGCTTCCATCCTGCGCCGCGAAAGCGAGCCGCCCGCGTGGTCTTCTCTCGTTGCCGTGCAGACCTCCGGTACCATGCGCCCGATTTTCTTCGTACCCGGTGGCGGCGGAAACGTCTTTTACCTTTACGCTCTCGCTCACCATCTAGGTCTTGAACAACCTTTCTACGGATTGCAGGCGCGCGGCCTCGACGGCTTGTCCGACCCCCACGCCAGTATTGAAGAAATGGCCTCCGCCTACGTCTGCGAGACATTGAGCGCCCAGCCCGAAGGCCCGTACCTGCTCGGCGGCCATTCGTCGGGAAGCTGGGTGGCATTCGAAATGGCGCGCCAGCTTGAAGGTCGCGGTCACCGTGTGGCCCTGGTCGCCGTCATTGATACGCCTGCCCCCGTCGCGGGAACCAAAGCCGCGGATGTCGACGAGGATGAAGCCCTCTACCTATCCAAGATCGCGAGACTCATCGAACGTTGGTCCAACAAAGACCTCGGCATCACTTACGAAAAACTGCAGCCGCTCACGCCCGCCGAACAGATGGAATTCCTCGAAGACCAACTCAAGGCCGTCGATATCCTTCCGCCTGAAGCCGGCCGCGCTCATGTGCATGGCCTGGTACAAGTCTTCAAAGCAAGCACTCGCAACTGCGCTCGCTATCTCGCGCAAGGAACTTATCACGGCGCAGTCGCCCTGCTGCGTGCGAGCGAAATTCACATCGAAGACACCGGAATTTCGATGAACCTCCACGCTCACGACGATACCTGGGGTTGGAATCTACTGGCACCGGCCAACGTGCAATTGCGCGTTGTTCCAGGCGATCACGTGACAATGATGGCCGAGCCCCATGTCCGCACCCTCGCATCAGAACTTGCCGCATGCATCCACAAAGCCGAGGAGGCACTTTGAACCAATGAATGGACAGGAACTCTACCTCCGGCCCAATGTAGTCCTTGAACCACTCGTCGACCGCTGGTATGCGTGGTCGCATCTCATTTCGCCTGCTACCGCTGCCATGAACATTACCCACCGACACCTCAAGATCATGCAGTCATTTGTTGACGCCGTACAAGTGCATGTGGCCGCCGTCGCCAATCCCAAGATGCTGGGCGGCCCGTTCATCGATCACAGCAGCGACCGCGTGCCTGAGATCACAGAACTAATTGCAACGACCAAGCAAAACCGCGCACAAATGATCGACCTCGCTGTGGCTATTGAGCAACTCGAAGACCTGCTTCGCGCCCGCGCCGACGGCCACTCCCTCGAACCCCTCTACGACTGCGTGCCCGAGCTACTTCGCGGCTATGTTGAACTGGTCTATGATCTCAACGATCATCCATCGTTTCGCTTCATCGAACCACTGCTCTACCGCAGTCCTTATTACGACGAGTCTTCGCAAAGCCTCATGCTCTCGCTCATCAAACAGGACGAGCGCCCCTTCGTGCTCAGCACACCGCGGCTTGACAATGACACCAGCGTGCACTTGCCAATCCCTTTCGCCGCAGGGGCTATCGACCACCTCTTCGCGATGAAGCGCACCCCGCGCACCTTTCGTTGGATCAAGGAACAGCTCTGCCTCCCCGATGTGGACGATGCGCTCTTTCGTTCGTTTCTTACCGAAGAGCCGCCACATCCCTACGAACAATACACCGGTGATGGAGTGCGTTGGCGCTACTTCGGCCACGCCTGCGTCCTCGCCGAGACCGACGGGGTCTGCGTCCTTACCGATCCCGTTCTCAGCTACACCTTCCAAAGCAACATTCCCCGCTACGGCTACGAGGATCTGCCCGACGTCATCGACTACGTCCTGATCACCCACAATCACCAGGACCACATCATGTTCGAAACGATTCTGCAATTGCGTCACCGGATCAAGTGCATCGTAGTTCCGCGCTCTACCGGCACGATGCAGGATCCTTCACTCAAGCTGCTTCTCGAACGCATCGGCTTCTCCCACGTCATCCATCTCGATGAGCTCGAAACTATCACTGCCGGCGATGTGTCAATCACTGGTTTGCCCTTTCTTGGCGAGCACGCCGACCTCGATATTCGCTGCAAACTGGCCTATTTGGTCCGCCTCGGCCGCCATTCCCTCATCTTCGCCGCTGACTCGTGCAATCTCGAACCCAAGCTCTATGAATTCGTGCATCAGTTAGTCGGTGATGTCGATGTGCTCTTCCTCGGTATGGAGTGCGACGGCGCACCACTCACATGGGTCTACGGGCCGCTTATCACCCGACGCGTGCAGCGCACTATGGATCAGTCCCGCCGCCTTTCTGGGTCCAACTATAAGCGTGGCATTGACATTGTTCGTCGTTTCAACTGCAAGCAGGTCTATGTATACGCCATGGGGCAAGAGCCGTGGCTCAACTACATCATGAGCAAGAAGTACAGTGAAGATTCGAACCCCATCATCGAGTCCAATGCCTTGCTCGCCGACTGCGCCGCGCACGGAATCGTCGCCGAGAGACTTTTCGGAGAGAAGGAAATCCTGCTCCCCAAATAAACGAAAGCCGGTCGATTTCTACCAGGAATTGAGTAAAGCATTGAACAGAGTTACAAAAACCGGCGCCTTTCTCGCTACCGATAAATACGGCCACTTAATCTCGGATGCGTGTATCGACAAGATTGCTCCTCCCTGGCGCGAAGCAGTGGACTATGCGCGCCAACTCGAAATCCGCCGCCTTGGCGATTGCCTGCACAGTCTTTACCTGCGGGGATCGGTGCCCCGCGGTATCGCGCTCCTCAACCGGTCCGACATCGACCTATTCTCGGTACTTTTTGACAATGACAGCACCACGCCAATTGCAGCGCCGCATTTCGACGACTTTCTCGGCCGCTTTCCCTTCGTCGCCAGCATCGAAAGCTCGTCCATCACACTCACCAATGTTCACGGCCCTTTTCACTACTATCGGTTCATCATGAAAGTCACATCTGTCTGCATCCACGGCGATGATCTGCTTCCACAAATCCAGCCATATTCAACTGCCACTCCCATTGCACAAGAGTGGTTCCGCATCTTTCCTCATCTTGTCGACCAGTTCGTCGCCAGCCTGGAACGAGTGGGAAAGGAAGAGAACAACAAACGCTTATGCCTCGACATCATGAAGGGGTTTCTGCGCACCGGCATGCTCCTCGTGATGAATCGTGAGGGTGCTTACACGCGCGACCTTTATCCGTCCTACCAATGCTTCTCGAAGTATTACCCGAGTCAGGAACCGGCGATGTGCCGCTGTCTCGAACTCGCGGTGAATCCAATATCAGATCGGCACCGGCTACTTCCCTTCGCAACGGACATCGCTGACTGGCTGCAGTACGCCGCCGAAGCCGAGTTCGGCAAACTTGAATTGCTTCCCGCTGCGCTCGTTGGTTAGAACATCATCCGGCTAAATTCCGCAAACCCTTGTCAGATCTATAAGTCGAGCCACTCTGCGGATAACCAGTTACCGCCGTTTTCGCTTGCGATGCGTCTCGCGCACACGATATGATTCGCATGAAAAACCAGTACCATTCCTGCATCGTCTTCATGGCATTACTGACTACCAGCATTACAAAGCTCAACTCACAGAAAGCCGATCAGAGTTAGTCGAGACAAAAATGAAAAAGACAACTTACATTTTGGGGCTGGCGTCTGGCGTGGCGCTGGCGCTTAACTGGAAGCTTCTTCTTAAAGAGGGCATCAAGGTCGGCGTGAAGGTTGGGCGCGAAGTCAAGCGCGTTTCTGCCGAAACCCTGGAAGATATGGAAGACGCGAAAGCTGAAGCCATGCATGAGTTGGCCGAGGAAGAAAAGACTGCGCGGGAGGCCGCCAAACGCGATGCGGGCCGACCGAGTCCGGGCGCAACAACTACTTAATTCGCCGTGTGAAGAAGCAAAGTCTTTCTCCGCTCAAGCATCTCGGTGGAATGAATATGCATCCGCGAGCCTTGCCGCTGATTCGCTGTACTTCAAATAATTTTAGGCTCAATCTACCTAACTCAGGATGCGCGACCCGAAAAGCCAAGTTATGAGAGTCAGCCAGCTATCGTAGATGACTAATCGAAATTTATGCAGAGATTTTGCCTCTATTCCTATTGCTGATGTTATTAACTGCATGCTACTCTTCTTATCCATGAAGGCTTCCCCGCCGACGAAGCGAGAAGGACAACCAGGGCGTCGGCCCAAGACTCCCGTCGTACCAGCTAGCGGCGTGCAAGAAAAAGAAGCTACAACGGCGAATGAGGAACAGACGCCGCAGTCAACCACGCGAGTGGAGGGCATAATCCTCAACCCAGAAGGAGAGATGGTCATGGCCGAAGTTCAAAATGCAAATCTTGTGAACGGAACCCCCATTCTCAATGGCGTTAAAGCGGCCGGCGAGGCATTTGCTTTCCCTGGCGCAAGCCTGGTTATTGACGGTAACATCAAGGGCGCAGCATTGCATATTGTAGGGGCCAGCGCGGCTCGCGTTCTGTTTGGACCGATCGGCTGGTTTTATTTTGCGGCGGATTCCTTTTCGAAATCTGTCAGTGGCAAGAATCTGCACGAGTACTTTGTACCCAGCAAGACGGCCTGACTCGAAAGACATTTTCTTGCTACGGAGCAGCAACTCTGCTTCACGTCGAGTCCTAGCCCGAGATTGAACTTTCACTCGTATAGCGATGCATCCGTGAGCCCGACGCATCGGGTCGTCCCCACCGGTCAACTTGATGCTGGCAGCATGCAGACAGTTGACCCAGGAGGAATAGCGCCCCGATGTCGCCTACGCCCGACTTAGTCCTACGATCTTCAATTCCCGGTCGCGAAAGATGGGAGGTCGAGGGCTTGAAGGGCAGGCAAGCCCTGGCGGCTGCGCTCGAAAAAGCAATGCGCGCAGAGGGCGGCGTGACATTGGTCCGCGCCAATCCAGCCACCGGCAGGGTCCTCATCGAATTTCGGGTTGACGTGAACGTACCGTGTCGATCATTGCTGATCAAACATCTTGAGACTGTTGTCCTCGAGGGCATAGTCGAACCGCCCCCAAAAACCGGCGGCAACGCGCTGATACGCCTGCTTCGCGAATCGTCTCCCTCAGCCCGGCCTGCCGTCGCCCTGGCTCTCTCCTTCGGTACTCAGATCATCGCGACGGCGCGCCGCGTCACCCTCATCTCGACAATCAACATCGCGCTCAGCAGTGGCGGCGCTGCGGCGCTGATAGGACCGAGTATCGGCACGATGACCGCGCTCCTGGCTCTTTTCGTCGTCGTCGAAAGCGTTCTCGATTACTACCGCACTGTTGCCTGGTCAAAGCTCGCACGCGAGACCGAGCGACAGATTCGGGAACCGCTGCTCAATCATATTCAGCACCAAGACCTTGTCTTCTTCGAACGCCAGGGAAGCGGTCGCCTCATGAGTCTCGTCGTAGACGACACGGCTAAAATCGGCCGGTTCATCGAGACAATCGGCGACAACCTTATCGAGAGCATTATGAGCATTGCCTGGGCCGGAGGCATGCTGCTTTGGATTGCACCGAGCCTCTTTGGGCTGGCCTTGCTCCCGCTGCCCTTTGTCATGCTCGCGGCGTGGGGCATCGGACCGATGGTTGCCAGGCTCACTAAGGCCGCCAGTACCGCATCTGGAACTTATAGCCAGCAACTCGGCAACAGCATTGCGGGCATAATCGACGTCAAAAACTTTACCGCAGAAGGTAGTGAGACGGCTCGCTTGTCCGCCCAGGGACGACGCGTCGACGAAACGACCGTGCGCGCCGACTCTGCATCTTCTATCCAATATCAAGCTGTGCAGGGCATCTTCGGCACCGGATTCACTCTCGCCATCGGATATGCAGGCTCGCTCGTGCTCAGCGGCGATGTCTTACCCAATCGCACTCTTCATGTCCTCTATTGGTTCCCGAATCTCATGAGCTCGCTCGCCAGCCTGCAAGCAGTTGTGCGGCAATATCACGCTACGGTTCGCTCGGCAGAGAACATCGTCGCCGTCATGGATGCGCAACCGAAGATCGTGAGCGGGCCGCTTCGCCTGCCAGAGAGATCCACCCCTCGCGAGATTGTCTTTGACTCCGTCACCTTCAGCTATCAGCCCGGCGTCGAGGTATTGAGAGACGTATCTTGTACCGTGAAGCCGGGCAAGATGCTGGCCATTGTTGGCCCCACAGGTTCCGGCAAGAGCACACTTTTGCGCTTGCTTCTTCGCCACTACGACGTTGATCTGGGTTCGATCCTGGTTAACGGTCATGACATCCGGCAACTCGATCTCGACGATCTCCGCGGCTCCATAGCCGTCGTTGGCCAAGACGTATATCTCTTCGAAGGGACGATTCAAGACAATGTTCTTTATGGTCGCCCGGACGCCACTACTGCAGAACTCAACGACGCGCTGCGCAACTCTGGCGCCGCCACATTCCTGGCCGATCTACCTGGGGGCGCGGATTCCGACGTGGGTGAGCGAGGACAGCGCCTCTCCGGAGGGCAGCGACAGCGAATCGCTATTGCGCGAGCCCTGCTCAAAGATGCGTCGGTGCTCGCTCTCGACGAGGCCACATCCCAACTCGACTACGAGACCGAGGCTATCGTTCAGCGATCAATCCGCACTTCATCCCAAGGCCGCACTCTGCTCGTCGTGGCCCACCGCCTGTCTACCATTCGTCGCGCCGATGAAATCATCGTTCTCGAGAGGGGACAAATCTGCGAGCGAGGCACACACGAGCGACTCGTACGCAAAGGTGGCCTCTATGCGTCCCTATGGCGCCTGCAAAATGACGGCTCCCACGATTTTCTCGATGAGCATTCATAACTAACTGCCTCGTCACGGAAAACGATCAGTATCCAGAGACTTTCTCGCTTATCAGTGACTCATTCGCGGTCTCAAATCGAGTCCATCCAGGCTTTCGCGATTTCGGGCTTGGCAACATCTCCATGATTATGAATCGTCGGTTTTGGGTCAGGGCCGTCGCCATTTAGATTTCGCACGAACTTGCCGGCAGGAGCGGGTTTATATCCTCCTTTGGTGTCGAGAAGGATGTCGTCAAATGCCTCCGGAGTATGTTGGGCGCCGTTGCGACCCATGCCTCCGAATTTGTCGTTCGCATCGCCTATTGCTGCTGCCGTCTGACTTAAGATACGGGACGCCAGGGGATAAGCAATGCCGACGGCAGTGTCATGGACGCTGTGGGTAATCAGCACGGGACCCGCGATCTTCGGCGCCGCCAAGACCGCGCGAAATGCTCCGTCATGTCCTTGTCCGTCCCAGTTTTGAGCCATTCCGTCGTGCGAATAAGCCGCTTCGAGCAAGAGCATGGAATCTAAGCGAACGCCCGCAGGCAGCGCATTGGCCGCGGATGTGACGAGACGAGCCCCGAAGGAGTGTCCGATGATATGGACTTTGCGCGGTACCTTTCGGGTTGAATTCAGTGCGACGATTTTCTGGATCGTATTCGTCGCGCCCGTCCCGCCTACAATCCCGGCGCGGTCTTTCATTGTGTAGTACGTAAAGTAATTCAACAGCCTTGAAGCACCCGCTTTGATGCCACTGCTGAGGTCCCCCAGCAGACCCGCCGCTTGTCCCATCCCTGCGCCACCGAAGCTCTGGATAGAAGCAGCACCGCCTCCCGATATGGGCGTCGGGAACACAGGAAAGACAGGGGCAGCTAGATGGCTGAGCACGACGTGTCCCGGCGAAGATGTGCTGTCAATTGCCAGCCTAGCTTCGTCTAATCCTTGATCGCCTTCTCCACGCGGTTTGGGAATGACACTGTTGAGCGCGAATACGAAGTCGTCCTGGGCGCTCTGGCTGACTTCAAGTTTTGGGATCTGTTCCCGTGCGTGTTCGATCTTCGACTTGCTGGACGGATCTGCAGCGAATAGTTCTGCGAGCATATCCAACTGAAGGTTCAGCTTTGTATCCGCACTGTTGAGCGATGCGGCACCGCCTGGGATCAAGTCAGAATCAGCGAATTTTTTCGACGGCCAAAAGATACCAACGACGGCGAGATTTCTAGTACCCGCGGGAGCTTGCCAATCAGGTGTAAGCACGCTTCGGAAAGCGGCGAAGAAACCCGCATAAAGAATACGTGCTTCTCCGATGTCGTTGTTCCAGCCGTGCGAAATCACCGCGACATCGGTAATGGGGTCACCATCAGTACTCGAAAAGTATGCAAGCGCTTCGGCCTCCGCAGTAGGATCGACCAGGTTACCGGTGGTGTCATAGAGGATGTCGAATGCTGGAAATCCGCCATAGTGTGTGATCAAGATTGACCCCCTGCATGGATTCAGATTGACTGTATTAAGCGCATAAGATCGACGAGACCCGCTCCTTGTGCGCTCCTATCTCTTCCCAGGTCGGTTGCAGAATTCATGATCATTTCTTTGAGTTCGACAGTCTTGCCGATAAACTCTTGCCGAACTGACAGAAACCCCGCCAACACGCCGGAAACGTGGGGCGCAGCCATGCTGGTTCCTGAATCTTCAATGTAGCTGAAATCATTTTTTGTCAAACCCGGCAAGACTCCCTCAGTGGAGATTTTCTGACTGCTTGCACACGAAATGATTTTTTCTCCTGGGGCAACCACATCAGGTTTGCGGCGCCCGTCGCTACTGGGACCCTTGGAGGAAAAGTAGGATATTCCGTAGAGGTGCGGCTTCTGTCTATGGGTCGAACCGACCGTGATTGCGAGCGCAGCGTTACCAGGATCGTTAATCGTCATCATCTGTCCCGCTTGAGTCGCACCTCCCGATGCGAGTGCGGCCACGATGTTGCCGGTATTGCCGGCCGCCACCACAACCGATACCCCCGACCTGACTAACCTATCCACCTCCACACAAATCGGCGTCTGTCCGCAAGCGTACCAACTTGGGTCGGACCAATATCCGGCACTTATGTTCACGCCGTGGACAAGAAGATTTCGCCCGTAATCATTGAGTTTTTGGATATATTCAATGGCGTCGATCAGGGCAATGTCGTCCCCGATACCTTGATCGTTAAGCACGCGCAAGATGAGAAGTTTGCATTTCGGAGCCATGCCGCGCACGCCGGCAACACTGTTGAGATGATATTCTCCTGAGCCGTTTACCCCGGTAGACTGGACGGCGACAAACGGCTCCGGATCGCACTTTGCTTGTCCCGCAATGATGCCGGCGACGTGGGTTCCGTGTCCGAAAACATCTTCGTCCCAACGCTGATCCGTGAAGGACTTGTGCTGCAAAGGTAAGTTAAGCTTCAAATTTTGATTTATCTCAAAATGAGGATGACCGGCGTCGACGCCCGAATCGAGCACGGCCCACACTATATCCTGTCCGTTGGCGCCAAATGAAATCTGCGCGGCATCCGCTTTTATCGTTCGTATTGATTCCGTTGTAAGTGGGTAGACTTGTTGAGCTTGCCAGATACGGAATATCGCTCGCAGGTGCCGGTGCGGAACAGCCTTCTTCATATCGTCCGGCGCATCGGCGGTTGCATTATTAAGATTGCGCGTCTTCACATCAAGTTCGAGCGCTGAATTTCCATCCGATTCGACGAGCGAGAGGATCTGGTCTTGTGTCAACCGGGCGAACACATACGGGTGAGTCGCATCCGCTTGATTGCGCTTGAGCGATTCGTCAGCACCGTCCTTGAGTATCCCTTTGATCGCATCAATGACTGCTGTTCGTGCTTCGGAACGCGATCTGGGGTGATCGAGGTTCAACTCGATGATCACTTCGAACACGGTGAGCTCCGACGAGGAAGCGCCTGCCTGTGCGCCACCGTCGATCCATGCCTGTATCTTGCTCTTCAACGGCTCCGCGATCAAAGCAGGTGCAATCGCCTTTTTGATGGCTGCAATGTGGAGAGGAACTCCTTCGATTTCTGTCATATTTGGCCCCAGCCTGGATTTGGTAGCAATCTCGTGTGAAGCCACCTCTACACAAAAAGGTGACGATACGGGATCGTCGCAGACATTGAGACAGATCGTTGCAGGCAGCTTTAAGCTCGCCCGCACGATAGGCAGCGAGAATATAGCGTGTGGGAATCCGTTGCAAGGGAAAAATCATCTGCGCCGAAAGTAGGATTGCCCCATTTACAAATAAACTCGGTCCGGGGCTTCGACGAGAGGGAATTCCAGTTCAGATAGATTGAACGCACCACTTCAACTAAATCTTCACTTGACATCCAAGTTAAAACACGTCATCCTGCCTCCCTGGGGGGATTACTTGAATGACAAGTGAAGAAGACGAGCCCCTCCAACTGCTGCAGGGAACTCTGGACCTGATCGTCCTGCGGACGTTGTCGGCCATGGGAGCACAACACGCCTACCAGATCGCCACGCGGCTGCATCAGGTTTCGCAAAACCACTTGAATCTTAACCAAGGCACGCTCTATCCCGCCCTCGTCCGGCTCGAGCAATATGGGTGGATCAAAGGCACGTGGGGTCGAACGGAAAGCAACAGGGAAGCAAAATTCTATTCCATCACTAAAGCCGGTGAAAAGGCGCTTAACAAAGAAACTTTGCGCTGGCGCAGGATGGCCGGGCTTGTGGATCGTCTACTTGTGGAGGACTTCCCATCGTGAGATATCTGCGGCGCCTTTTGACCAAGTGCATCGGCTTTGTTCGCAACGGTCGCGCGGAAGCCGAGTTGAACCGGGAGATCAGTGCGCACCTTGTACTAATGGAAGATGATTATCGCCAAAAAGGCATGAGTTCGGGCGACGCGCGCGTGGCCGCGAGACACAACTACGGCAATGTCGAACAGGCAAAGCAATCGCATCGAGACGAACGCACGATTCTCTGGCTTGAACAGCTCGTGCAGGACATTCGGTACACGATGCGGCAGTTCAGAAACTCCCCCGGATTCGCAATCACCATAGTTCTTACCATAGCCTTGGGAATCGGCGCGAATACTGCGATCTTCACACTGATGCACTCCATCCTGTTGAAGTCTCTGCCGGTAACTGACCCAAAATCGCTCTATCGCATCGGAGACATCTACACCGATTGCTGTCTCACCAATGGACTTGAAAACAGCAACGGAGATTTCGACATCTTTTCGTGGGAGAATTACCGGCAGGTTCGTGCGTCGACTCCTGAATTTGAGCAATTGGCAGCGATGCAGGCAGGAAAGCAACTGCTGAGCGTGCGCCGCGGTGCAAACCAGGCACAATCCAGGCCGGGCGAATTTGTCTCGGGAAACTACTTCAGCACCTTTGGCGTGCCGGCATTTGCAGGCCGCATGTTCACTGACGCCGACGACCAGGCGGCCGCGCAGCCCGTCGTTGTTATGAGCTACCAAACGTGGCAAGCGGATTATGCCGGCGATCCTTCTGTCGTCGGAGCTACGTTCTATTTGCAAAGCCAGCCTATGACCGTAGTGGGCATCGCAGCGCCTGAGTTCTACGGCGATCGGATCAGCGCGAATCCACCGGCGTTCTGGGTGCCCCTTGCTGACGAGCCTTTGTTGAACGGCACAAATTCTGTTCTGCACCAACCGATTGCATGTTGGTTATACCTGCTGGGACGTGTGCGCCCCGGCGTTGCGATTGATCCTTTGCAACAGAAGATCTCGGCCAACCTCCGCCAATGGCTGTCGATCCAGCCCGACTATCAGGGCCACGGTTTTCCGCCCCTCATCTCTAAAGTACATGTCGTGCTGGCACCCGGCGGAGCGGGCATCGAGCGCCTGCAGCAGGAGACAAACAAAAAGCTGTATCTGCTGCTTTCGATATCGATACTCGTTTTACTCGTCGCGTGTGCCAATGTCGCGAACCTGATGCTGGCGCGCGGCATGAAGCGCCGGGCAGAAACCTCGGTGCGGATGGCGCTTGGTTCCGCACGATCCAGATTAATTCGCCAGATGCTTACGGAGAGTGTGCTGCTGGGTTGCCTCGGAGGCGTTGCCGGACTCGCCGTGGCTTATGCCGGAACACGAACCATTCTGGCCCTCGCCTTCCCCGACGCTCTGCACAGTGCCATCCACGCGACGCCTTCACAGTCTGTGCTGGGGTTCGCGTTCCTGCTGTCGCTTGCTACGGGCATGGTGTTTGGCAGTGTACCGGCGTGGATCACCTCTCATGCCGATCCGGCAGATGCCTTGCGCGGGGCAACACGATCGACCGGAGACCGTGCGTCTCTGCCCCAAAAATGGATGATTGTCTTGCAAGCGGCATTCGCACTCGTGCTGCTGATGGGTGCGGGGCTGCTCACCAGAAGTCTGCTGTACATGGAGCATCAGGATTTTGGTTTGCAGACGACTGATCGGTATGTACTCCATTTTGATCCCTTGGGCGGCGGTTATTTGCCGGAGGAGAAACTTGCCGCACTCTATCGACGGTTAGAACTGCAGTTAACCGCGATTCCCGGAATGCAGAGTGTGGGTCTAGCCATGTATAGCCCTCTCGACGGAGATCACTGGACAGACGGCATCACTCTTCCCGGCCAGCCGCAGCCTGGCCCCAACGATGACACCGATGCCCTTCTCGATCGTGTCAGCCCTCATTATCTGGAAGCGATTGGCCAGACCCTCATCCGCGGCCGCGGTTTCACTAACTCAGACAATGAACATGCGCCTTTCGTTGCCATCGTCAATGAAGCGTTTGTCAGAAAGTTCTTTCCCCGTGAAGATCCTATCGGCCGTCGCTTTGGCCTTTACGAACGGGAAGACCTGGGGGCTTACGAGATTGTCGGCATCGTTGCGAATGCCAAATACACCCATCCGCACGAGGACGCGAAGGCCATGGTTTTCGAACCTCTCGCGCAGTGGCAGCACAACTTGAAAGACCCGATTTTTATCTCTCTCGAAGGACAAACGCATATCGTGGGTGCGGTGGCTATGAACTATCGCGGGGCGCAGCAGAACCTTGAGCAGGCAGCGCGGCGCACGCTGGCAGAGATCGATCCCAACCTGGCTATCATCAACCTTCGATCTCTCGATTTTCAGCTTGCCGCGAACTTCAGCCAGGAACGCCTGATTGCTCGATTGACCACACTTTTCGGCCTGCTGGCGCTCGTCCTCACATCGGTTGGGCTCTACGGCACCATCGCCTATCAAACGACGCAGCGCACGCGCGAGATTGGGCTGCGCATGGCGTTCGGCGCAGATCGGACACGGGTGATTGGCATGGTGATGCGCGGCACCTTAGCGCAATTTGTTTTCGGTGTAGCGTTGGGAATTCCAATTTCCTTAGTGGGCGGCCGCTTGGTGGAAAGTCAGCTCTACCTCGTTAAGTCATACGACCCTTGGAGCCTGGCTGTTGCAATCCTCGCTCTCGCTGCAGCCGTTGCTTTTGCAGGTTTCGTTCCCGCGCATCGTGCGGCTTCTATCGATCCTATGCGGGCATTGCGCAACGAATGATCTTTGTGCGTCGACAAACTTGCACACTCTCCGACCCTCCGGCCGGCGCCACCGCGCACCGCCATGTACACTTTTCTTTGTCGACTGTCGGTGAAACCTGAATTGTCGCCTTGAGAATAGCATCAACTCCGGTTAGCGATTGTGCCGAGGATAGCCATTTCCGCGGCTCCCACGTGGTTTTCGGCAGTACCTGCAAATGCGAACTCCGAACCTGAAGCTTCCTTCATCAAATACTTGCGAGTAAATATCTCTCGAGAATTATCGGCAGTTTCCAAGGAGAACCATGGCAGAACAATCGGATCGTTCCAGTAGATTTACCTTTCCCCATACCTCAATGACCGTAAATCGCATGGGATATGGCGCCATGCAGCTCGCCGGGAAGGATGGCAACAAATTCGTCTGGGGGCCTCCGGCGAATGTTCCCGGTGCCATCGCTGTGCTACGCGAGGCCATTGCCTCCGGCGTCGATCATATCGATACCAGTGACTTTTACGGACCGCACGTAACGAATCAAATCATCAAGCAGGCTCTGCATCCATACCCGGACAATCTCGTCATCGTGACCAAGGTGGGAGCTCGCCGCGGCGCCGATGGTTCGTGGCCTCACGCTCGTTCTCGCCAGGAAATTATCGATGCCGTTCACGACAATCTGCACAATCTCAGCCTCGATGTGCTCGATGTCGTTAATCTACGCCTCGGCGGCTTGACCGGTCCGGAAGACGAGCCTTTTGAAGAGCCGTTAACCGCCCTTGCCGAACTCAAGCAACAGGGCCTGATTCGTCACATCGGCCTCAGCACCGTTTCGGCGCAGCAACTCGTCGAAGCTCAGGCCATTACTGAAATTGTCTGCGTTCAGAATTTCTATAACGTAGCGCAACGCACTGACGACGCATTTGTCGATGCTCTCGCCTCGCAGGGAATAGCTTACGTGCCCTACTTTCCACTTGGCGGATTTTCGCCGCTACAGTCATCCAGGCTCAATGACGTGGCCGCGTCGCTCGATGCAACGCCTATGCAGGTAGCGCTAGCGTGGCTGCTTCACCGCTCTCCCAACATACTCTTGATCCCCGGCACCTCGTCGACACAGCATCTGCGCGAGAATCTCAAGGCCTCAACGCTCCAACTCTCTAGCGAAGTTCTTGCTTCTCTCGACAGCATCGGCGCGGCGGCCGCCTAGAAGCCGTCGTAAGCGAGCGACGTGTCGAATAGATGCGTCGCTCGCTTTCCGAAGTTAACCAATGCGTGCGTGATCCATTGGTGCTTATCGAGTCGCCGCCAACTAATCAACGGCGGACCTCTTTCCCCAGTCGAATCGCCTGCCGAGGATTCCTTTCACGATAAGGTGGTCCGTTGCCGCGGTCGGACCTATACCTACTCCGAAATTGATCTCCCATTTGGGAGAAACATTCAAGTCGGTGACAGCGAAGATTTGTTGTTGCTGTTCACGCAATGTGTCGAATGAACCGAGACGGCCGTAGTCAGCGTAGTACTCAAAACCTCCGCTGATTTGGCGGGTAAAATCATAACTGACCTTGACGGCCGGCGAGAAGCCCAGACCTTGATTCACGTCCGGTCCATGCAGCGTACGCTCGAGAGCAGGATTGAAGGCGAGATACCATCGGCCCATCGTCTTATCGATGATCGGCCGGATCTCCCACGTCCATGTGTCCGGTGAATAAACAGCCCGCTGATAGCCGATCTCTGTAGATAGGCTGAGGCCAACCGGGAGATGCCATCGATCGGGAGCGCGGACGCGCGGACGAATATGATCCCCGACCCACTGCACGCCGTGACCACTTTGCTCGCTGGTGAAAACGTAGAAGCCGACCTCGGCCCAGTCACTGATTCCTTGCGTCAACTCAAGCGTCTCGTGCTCCTGGTGGTTAGTCGGATAGACACCGCCCAAGTATTTCGTCTGCCCTGAGACCGTGTAATTGGAGTGCAACTCAACCATCAGGTTTTTGGGAGCAACCGTGTCGGCGCCGTAGACCTGGATCTCGTAATTCCCTTGCCCGCGCGCAAACGTCGCGATGCAGAGCAGGCAAGCTGCCATAAGCAGAATGCGGGCCGATCTACGCATAGCGAAACACCATCATGAAGCCGCGATCCATATGATCCTGCTGATGGCAATGGAACAATGTGTGGCCGGGATGATTGGCGACAAACTCCACTTCCGCTGTGGTCCGGGCGGGAACCAGAATGACATCTTTCATAAGCCCGCTGAGTTCTTCGCTGCCGTCCACTTGCCGCACTTCAAAAGTGTGACGGTGAAGATGCATTGGATGGTCGTCCATGCTGAGGTTCTTCATAACGAGCCTGTAGCGCCGGCCTTCCTGCAACGCTGGCTCATCGGTATCAGGATAAGATTTGCCGTTAATCCGCCACAGTTCTTCGTTCCCGTGCCCCTGAAACTTCGAGTCGAAAGCGAGTTCAATGCGGCTGACATCCTCTGCTATCGGGCTTGTGGCGGCCTGCGCAAACTGGCGATAGTTCCACACCAATGATTCCGGCTGAATCCACGTTGGCTTTCCAGACGAATCGGCATATTCAACCACCATTCCCATGCCTGCAGCTTGTACGTGCTTTCTAACTTCACCCAGTATCCACGTGCCGGGATGGTTCATCTCGACAAGCGCTGATACGCGCTCTGCAGGGGCGAGGCGAAGCATGGAGACATTCTGCGGTTGAGCCACTTGATTGCCATCAAGAGCAACGACACGAAAGCTGTGGCCCGCGAGCGCCAGCCAATGTACCTCTGTAGGGCTGGAGTTGAGCACGTGAATCAAGACCCGCTCGCCGCTTTTCACCAGAACCGGCTCACCGAATCCAAGCATCTTTCCATTGATGGTTGAAAAATCATAGACGGGATTCATAAAGCCATCGTCGCTGCCCGTTTCATGACCGCCCCAATCATGCAAGGCAAGGAAGACTTCGCGGTCGTAGCGGCCAGGATTCTCTTTCGGCTCGATCCACAGAAATCCGTGGAGGCCGCTGTACTGGGCCTTGGTGAGATTCTTGCCCGCAAAGGTGTGAGTGTGGAACCAGCGAAACCCGGAAGGCTCAGGTCTGAATGAGTAGCGCGCGGATTCGCCCGGCGCGATCATCGGTGTACCTTCTTCCATGGCGCCATCGATAGCGGATGGTAGAAACAGGCCGTGCCAATGCACTACTTCAGGATCGGTGCTGAGGTTATTCACTTCGACATTGATTTCCTCTCCCTCGCGCATGCGCAGAAGAGGACCGGGAACCTGTCCGTTATATGCGACTGTTCGAATGTGGTGTTTGGGAGACGCTTCCAGGGTGAATGGGGCAATCTGCAGCATGATATCGGGCGTGGCTGCAGCATGAATCACGCGGGGCAAGAACAATGATCCCGCTGCCAAACCGGAGAGTTGCCCAAAACGCCTGCGCGTAATCACCCTTTGGACCTTCCTTATTCTGTCCGTCGTTATAGTCGCTCAGACCCGCATAACAACAGGACGAGCAGGGAGTTTTTATTCAATCCGAACTCTGCAATGCTGGAGTTAAACGCAAGCCGTGAGTTAACGACCTCAATCAAGCTTTGCGGGTAAATAGTTCTTCGCGTGTTTGTGGAAGACGTAGCGACCCACGAGCCAGCCCACTGCACTGCCCACGAGGACATCGGACGGAAAGTGCTGGCGAGCAAGGACGCGGCTTGCGCTTACACCGATAGCCAGGCCATAGGCGGTCAGGGCGGTCATCGGTCCGTCGTATTCAGACGCAATCACCGCTGCCGAAGACCAGGCAATCATGCAGTGCGTGGACGGGAAAGAAGAGTCAAGGCCAACGTTAGTTTTAAAGAAATTACCTTTGGCGCCATTGAGTGTTGGCCGCTCGCGCATTGTGATGGCCTTCATCACTTCATCAACAACAAGACTGTCGACCATGGCTTCGCCAGCGAGGGTTCCAGTTTCTGTGGCGTGGTCGTCGTGACTGAAATGGCCGAAGCCGTAGATGATAACCGGTGCAGCGACAAATCCTCCAAGCAGCCCGTTAGAGGCGGTCTCGGCATGGTTATTGAGCGATGCGTCGTCAAGCCGGGAAGAAGACATTACTTGGTGGTCAGTCGTCACGGCCACGGTTGTGACAAGGACAAGCGGAACCAGGAAAGCAAGATTTTGCTCGCGAATCCGCACAGGGCTCGACCAGATTGCCGCTTGGTCCTTGACGATGTTCATCGGCGTCTTGCGAAGAGTCACCGTGTCCTTGTCGTTTGAGTCGGCACCAGCCGCGCCTGCGGATTGGGGGAGCGGAGCATCCGGTAGGACACTTGACTCGCTCCCGATCGGTTGCGATTCGGAAGCGATGGTATGTGATTGGGCAAGGGCCAAGCTGCCCATGGTGAGGAACAGAACGAAAGAAAGCGAGGCGCCGGCAAGGTTTCGTCTAATGTGCGATCGACTTGGAAGGTGGAACGAGAGACAGTTCGGCAGTTGAAATCTCCTGACATGCGTAATGGCCGTCGCTACGTACATGCTAATAGGTTATGCGGCCATGCCTCGTCTTGAATATCAGTTGGAAATGACACTTTGTTCATTCTTGTCGTTGTTCGAAATGTTTGGCGACTTTATAAGGATCGCTGTTCCGCCCGGCACCTTGGCTACCGCCCGCGACATTGAAGGTTCCGTCGGCGAAGAATAGATTGCCGCTGCTGTCGATAGCGCAGGAGATCTCTATATCGCTGATGCGGGTAACAGTGTTGTTCGCAAAGTTGACGGCTCCGCGGGTGTCATCTCGACGTTTGCCGGAACGGGATCCAGCGGCAATTCGGGGGATGGCGGACCGGCTACCGCAGCCGAACTCGGCGACCCTCAAGGATTGGCCACAGCAGCCGAGCTTATGTCTCCGAGTCAAATGAGTTTCGATAGTTCCGACAACCTGTTTTTCGCCGACGATGGTGCAAGCGTGGTTCGCGAGGTTTATCTGGCCGACGCGTCAAACCCCAACTACGGCCTGATTCAGACCATTACCGGCGGCGGCAATGGTATCAGGCTAGAGCTCCCGTTCGGCGTTTATGCCGACCCCTCTGGCGAATTGTTCTTCTCCAATAGCATCCCCGGCCAGGTGCTCTCGGTAACCGCCACGTCAACCACGCCCGGCGCCTTCACGGTGACGGTTGCGACCACGCAATTCACCACCACGTCGAGCAGCCAAATGAGAGTCCAGGCAGCCACCGTCAACCGCCGTGGTTGGCCCTTGGGCGTCGGACTGGCGATCATACCGTTCGGTCTCTTGGGCGTGATGCGCAAACGCCGCAAATTGGGTGGCTTCCTGTTGTTGGGTTTGCTGGCATCGCTGCTGGCGGCCAACGGCTGCGGGAGCAGCTCTCAAAAAACCACAACGATCACTACCAGTGGAACGCCGACCGGGTCTTATACCTTGACGGTGACGGCCACTTCGGGCAGCGCGTCACAGCAAACCAGCCTGGCCTTAGTCGTCGACTAACAGGGTTGCGGGCTAAGGAGAAATTCAGGAGCGATTCTGAATTTATTTTAGGAGCGGCTCAAACCGGATGCACACACGGCGGATCGCGCTTGACACGGTCCGCCGTTGTTATTCAGGGTGTCGAAATTGCTTTTCCTGCAGCATTCCAGCCCGAACTTGGTCCTTCCTCCCATGGCCCTGCCACGAAATGCCGTTTGCCGACATGGCATTCCATCCGACCTCTTAGGCAGAAGCGAGGTCGAGCGTCGTTACATCGACGCCAAATGCCGATGCCCAGTCCGCATTGAAGCCGGCAACTCCCGAGTCGGTCAGTGGATGCTTGACGACCAAATCCAGGAGATCCGGAGACATCGTTGCCGCGTGTGCGCCGGCGAGGGCTACGTCTTGTACCTGTTGCACATTCTTGAACGATGCGGTCAGTACCTTCGTCGAAACTCCGCTTGCATTAAAGAGCCGGACGATGTTGGCGACCACGCCTACTCCGTCTCCGCCGATATTATCGATACGATTTACGTAGGGCGCAGTGTACGCAGCTCCGGCCTTTGCCGCGAGCAGTGCCTGCAGCGGCGTCGCGATCGCGGTCGCCGTGACCGAGAAGCCCAGGTTGGCCAGAATGCCGAGCGCCTTATACCCTTGCGGCGTTACCGGGACCTTCGGAAAGATGCTGGCACCGAACCGATCGCGCAGCTGCTTGGCCTCTTCAACCATGGTTTCGGCGTCGGCCCCCAGCACCTGGACATGGAGGATAGTTTGGTCCCCAATGACTTTGCGAATATCGGAAAGAATGTCGTAGAAGGGACGCTTCTCCTTGGCAATCAGCGTTGGGTTGGTGGAAACACCCGAAACCGGATACAGATCAAAACACCTTGCGATCTCGCGTACGTTGGCAGTATCCAAAAAGAAAAGCATTTGTTGCTCCTATTGATTTTCGCGGGCGAATCGTACTGCCCTACGATTGGTAAAAGACCTTCGTGATTAACCGGAGTAGGCAAAGCATTCGAGTAGCCAGGCTTTGCCTGCGTTTCCAAACGACTACAGCTCATGTTCGGTTCGCGCAATGATATCGTCCTGCGTATCCGGAGAGAGTGCCGTAAAAAATGCAGAGTACCCAGCCACACGAACGACCAGGTCTCTGTACTGATCAGGGTGAGCTTTCGCGGCCAACAACGTTTCTCTGGATACGACGTTGTACTGAACGTGCCAACCCTTGTGGTCGCTGAAGAACGTGCGGAGCATGGCAATCAGCTTGTAATAGTCGGTCTCGGTGGCAAACGCAGATGGGTTCAGCTTCTGGTTCAACAACACACCGCCGAGGATTTCTGAAGTCGGCAGTTTCGCGACTGAATTGAGCACCGCGGTTGGTCCGTTGACATCCGTTCCGGCAGTAGGGCTTGCCCCTTCGGCGAGCGGAGTATGCGCTTTGCGGCCATCGGGTGTCGCTGCTGTTTCATGGCCATACGGAACGTTGGCTGATATTGAGGAAGTTCCGGGGTAATATGCGCCGCCGATGGGTCCTCGACCGAAGCGCGTATTGTGGAAATTTTTCAATTCATCGATGTAACTTCCGTATGCGTGCGCCAGCAAGCTATCAACTGAATCAAGGTCGTTGCCGAATTTCGGGGCGTCGTTGAGCAGCCGCTGACGTAGAATCTCACCATCCGCGCCACTGAAATTATCCGCGAGCGCCGTAGCCAAATCACGCTGTCCGATCTTTCCTTTTTCGAAGACCAACTCTCGAATTGCCGCCAGGCCATTGCCAAGGTTGGCGATTCCGACTTGCAACCCGGATACCCAGTCGTATATAGCTCCGCCCTCTTTGAGCGCCCTACCGCGCCCGATACAATCGTCCACCAATGCGGAGCAGAGAATATCGGGAACGTTCTCCTCAAGCGCGGTGTCAACTACCGTTTCGACTTCGATTGACTTGCGCGTGAAGAATCGGACTTGAGAGTCCCAGGCCCCCATAACTTCGTCGAAGGTTTTGAAATTCCCCATGCTCAGCGCCTTTTCGTGTGGCAAAAACACTTCACCGGTATTGATGTCCTTGCCGCCTTCGAGCGCAAGGAGCAGTATGCGAGCAAAGTTCAGGAAAGACATTCCCGTGCAACGGTATCCCCACTTGCCGGGAACTGCGACTTCAATGCAGCCGACCGCAGAGTAGTTGTAAGCATCCTCGGGGGCCACACCAAGAGCAATGAACTGCGGAATAACGATCTCGTCGTTGTTAAAGGAGGGCATGCCGAAGCCGCAACGTATGACATCAATGCACGTGTGCAGGAATTCGTCAGAGAGCCCCGAATGATAGCGCACCGATAGGTTCGGCTGCGTCGAGCGCAATGCCTTGCACGACTCGAGGATCGCATACGAAAGCGAATTCACCGCATCCTGCGGCTCGCCGTACACCAGCTTCTGGCCGCCGATGGTCACGTTCTGATAAAGCGGTCCTCCTGCGGATGCCGCGGAGTGGCTGCCGGAACGAATTTTATTAACCTCAAGCAGTTTCAACCAGCAGCTTTCCAGCACTTCGATCGCATCCGAGGGGCTGAGCCGATTGCTCAATTCCACATCGCGCCTGTACCACGGATAAAGAAACTGATCGAGGCGGCCGAACGAAACGGAGTGGCCGTTCGATTCAATCTGCAGCACGAGTTGAACGAAGTAGCAAAGCTGTAGGGCCTGCCAGAAAGTCTCAGGCGGGTTGCGAGCGATCAACCTGCAGTTGTCGGCGATGGCTTTCAATTCATCGCGCCGCCAAGAGCGCTGTTCGACCTCTGCCATCTCTGACGCGAGCTGAGCATAGCGGTCGATGTAGCTGGATAAAGCATCGAGAACGAGCGCGACACTCTTGAGGAATTGCTCATGATGCAGGCCTTCCCAATCGGCCAGATCAACATGACTGCGGCGCTCGGCCACGACTTCTTTGAAGCCGTCGATGCCCAGTTGAAGCACTCGCTCATAGTTGACGGCAAGATGCCCATCGCCGGCGTTCATGTTGCCTTCAATCTTCATCAGCGTTGTGGCAAGGATGCGACTCTGCTCGTGAGTGAAAAGCCCATAGGAGCGGTCATGCACCGTCAGACCATGCCAGAAGGGGCAAACTTCATGGATGATGCGTTTATCCTCTTCACTCACCGCGAACCCAGCACCGGGACGTGACGCCAGGTCATCGATTTCCTGCTCGATCCAGGTGACCGTATATTCGGGGAAGATCGGAGCAGCCCTGAGATCGGAAGCCTGGTTGCCAACAATTAGTTCGTCGTTCTTGATCCAAATTTCCTTTTCCTGCAGATGCAAGGCGAGTGCAAGAGCACGTCTCACGGGGACCGGCTTGTCCATGTGCAGACGATACGCATTGGTGTAATGCCGGGCTCGTTCAGTACAAATCTTCGGCTTTACTATATCGACCAGGACACGCTTGTGGTCCTGAATGCGTTTCGTCAATTCTTCAACTTCAATTGCCAGCATGACTATCCTCCGATGACCGTTACGAGATCTCTTTGGGTTGCATATTCTTGCGCGAAACTCAATAGCTCCGAGTCCTTGCGCAACGGTTCCCTATCGCACTCGTAGGACCTGCCCAAGAGCGCATATTTGTTTTTCCCCAACGTGTGATAGGGCAGTAGATGTACTTCGCCGACGTGTCCGCAATCGGTGATGAAATCGATGATCTGCACGATGGACTTGTGATCTGCATTAAAGTCCGGAATCAGCGGTACGCGGGCGATCACTGAAGCGCCGCTTGCTACCAGTCTTCTGAAATTCTCGAGAATGGTTTCCAGCTTTCCCCCCGTCCAAGAGCGGAACTGCCCTTCGTCTACGTGCTTGATGTCGGCGAGGAACAGGTCGACCATGGGCAGGCAATCGGCGATGACTTTCCAGGGTGCGAACAGGCACGTTTCCACTGCCGTGTGAATGCCGAGCGTCCTGGCGGTTTCGAGCAGCGCCCGCGCAAACTCAGGTTGTGCAAAAGGCTCGCCGCCGGAAAGAGTGATTCCGCCTCCGCTGCGCCGATAGAACGGCAGGTCGCGGAGAATTGTTTCCCTCACTTCCTCCACGCTGGAGTTCTCTCCACACACACTGATTGCCTTGCTCGGGCATATCTCAGCGAGTTGTTCGATCATGCTGTCGGATAGCGTGGACCGGTTGATAACGATCAACCCGCCGCTATTCTGTTCAACGTGCTCAGGATTCAATTGATGGCAAAGATGGCAGCCCACGATGCAGGTCTCCTGGTTGAAAAACAACTCTCGTTTTCGCAACCGACCTTCGGGGTTCTGGCACCAACGGCATTCCAGGGAGCATCCCTTGAGAAACACCACCGTGCGGATTCCCGGACCATCATGCGTTGAATAGCGCTGCACGTTGAAGATCACGAATATCATCCTCTCCGAAGATCTAACCGGAGCGTTGGGTTATGCGAACGACAATCCCGCCGCGTCTATTCACGGTTCGCGACGCCCTTCAATGGACTGTCACAGCGACGCTCAAATCCGGCACCGAGACACAGAAGGCCTCCATGCGTGGGTTTATTTCCGCTATGCGGACGATGAGTTTGTACGATCGGAGTCGGTCTGCTGCCGACTGCAGTGCTCGTTCCGACGTCGGTAGCAAGTCGGAGAATCTGTTCGCCGAACCAAGCGCCTCGTAATTCGCCTTGGAAGGTGCTTGAAGGGGCACTAAATCGAGCGAATGAATGGAGGCACCAAGTTGAGAGATGAATTCGGCGATCGCGGAAAGGCTGTCTTCGTTGGAATTGACTCCAGGGATGAGGAGTAATTTCAGCTGGATAGATGCACCCAGCGCAGCCAGCTTCCTCAAGTTGGAAAGAATCAGCTCGCTGCCTAAACCCGTCCACTTGTGGTGTATCGAGCTGTCGACATGATTCAACTCATAGATCCACGTGTCGACGTACGGGAAGACCGCTTCAATTGAGTCCCATGATGCGTTGCCAGTGGTCTCTATCGCTGTGACCAGGTGTTCTGCTTTGGCCAGGCGGAGTATTGCTTCCGAAAAGGATGTTTGCAGCAGCGGTTCCCCACCGGTGAGCGTGAGGCAGTTGTCCTTAGGGGAAAACGGGTTAGCATCCAATACCTGGCGCAGCAATTGGCCAGCGGTGGTTTGGTATCCCGTCCACACCGTGGCTTGCGTTGGGCACACCTTGACGCATTCGCCGCAGCTTGTGCAGGAACTACGGTCCCACTGAATGCCAAGGTGGTCGCCGAGGGTCCGGCTGTGACTGCTGCAGGCGTCAACGCACGCTCCGCACGAAGTGCATTTCGCAGCGAACATCAGAAGCTCAGGTTTGGCCCTTTGCGATTCCGGGCTTGCACACCATGTGCAACGCAGCGGGCAGCCTTTGAGGAAGATCAAAGTGCGCAGGCTAGTCCCGTTGTCCAGCCAATCGCGCTGGACGTCGAAGATCGTTCCTTCTATTTTTTCGAGCCTTGTTTTGTCCGCGCTTGAGAGCGCAAGGGCCTGGCGAGCCGGCTCGATTCTGCCCAGCGACAGCGCTGCGAAATTGCTTGCCATTTTTGGTGCGTCCGGCTCCAACTCACTGAAAACTGCAGCCGCACCTCCGATGACGCTGACGTTCTGCTGAAACTTGCCAAGGACGATGCTTCCAGCGCTTCGCAGAACAGGGTGGATATTCTCTCTCAAAGATTCGAGACAAGGATCGAGTAACATCGGTCCAATGTTGCTCAACCCGCCACCGATCACGATGACTTCGGGATTAAGCACCTGAACAATCGTCGAGAGCGCGATGCCTAGATAGCGGCCCGTGGAGATAATGAGATCCTGCGCAACTGGATCGCCCTGATGAGCAAACTCGCAGATATGTTCCCCATTGATCAGCTGCGGATCGTCCCAGGAGAGTTCGCGCAGCAGGGTTTCCTCGCCCGACTGGATTCTTTCAAGAGCACGATGCCGCAGGGCGATGCCGGAAGCGTAAGCCATCAGACAACCGCGTTTGCCACAACTGCAGCGCCTGCCGTCGACCTCTACTACCGTGTGCCCAATTTCACCTGCAGTGCCGGCGTAACCCTGGTAGAGCTTGCCGCCCACCATCACGCCCATTCCGACACCGGTGCTGAAGGTGATGTAAACAACGTCTCCGGCGCCGCGGGCGGCACCATAACGGTGCTCGGCCACGACGCCGAAGTTCGTGTCGTTATCGAGGATTACATGCTGGTTGAGTCGCGCAGAGACGATATCACGCAGCGGGATACCATTCCACTCCGGCATGTTCGAACTGGTAAGAACCACGCCGTGCAGCCCGTCGGTGTGCCCGGCGAAGCTGAGGCCGACGCCTGCAACTTCCCCAGGAGTGATGCGCGCCTCACTTAGTGCACCGAGATAGGCACGTTCAATCGCGCCGACAACCTGATTTGGTAGTTGACCGGCGTGCTCCTTGGTTACGTGAACGGACAACATGTTCATGGAACTGTCGAGCACGCCTGCTGCAATCTTGGTACCACCGACGTCAATTCCGACTGCGTACTTTTTCATTTCGATCAACTGCGCTTTCGCTTGCGTTCGTTACCGACTACTTGATGCGCCCACCGGCACTTGAAGTCCCAATTGGCTGCGTCCAAGCGGAGTCAGATCTGCCTCGGTGCCACGGCCGATGAAATCCACTTCAAAGTTGTCGGGAGCAAAATCGGGCGGAGTCTTGCCGGCGAGAAATGATGCGGCCTGCCCCGGAAGGTAGGCTTCATTCTTAGGGCATCCCACAGTAGCGCCGATGTAAATCACGTTGCTGTAGCCCTTGCCTTTGTGCTGATCTTCAACCGCGTGCACGACATCCGAGTGCCAGAAAACTGCATCGCCAGGCTCCATGAGCGGTATGGAGGTGCGAGCGTCAAGCAGCGGAGCGTGCCATTCAGGGCTGACCTTGAGAGCGCGCGCGGGCTCGGCGCCACACAACTCAGTTTCCGGAACATCGTCCTGCAACGCACGCAGGAGAATGTAAACCATCGAGTTCGCGATGGGGATCAGTTGCAGCGTGCCGTCTCCCTTGCCTTGTCGAGTAAGCGCGGTCCATCCCTGGTACGTACGGAACATCGAGCAGACCGCCGGTGATGGAATCTCCTGGACATCGGGCCGATAAGCGGCGTCGTAAGGATCGTAGTCGCGCCAATTGCCCGAGAATACATGCCGGTACACCTTGCGAAAGTTATCGTCGAGCCAGCGCTCCACAGATCCGCCGTCAACGTGTGGCGAGAGTCCCAGCGAAGCAGACCCCGGCGGACGCCTGCGAATACGGTCTGCATAGACCGGCACTTGTTCAGGATCGAAATGAACCCGGCCTTCGCTCTCGGACTTCCACAGCCGATTCAAAAACACGCGCACGCTGGTAAGCGACTCGCCTTGCCGCGCCTGTACTTGAGGACGAGACCAATAGATCCCGTAGATCTGAGGTTTGGCCGAAGCCAGCGTGCCAAAATACTTATCTTCGGCGGCATGGGCCAGCTTTTCATCCAGATGGTTTTCTTCGACGTACCTGCCGATTTCGTCATCCCAGGCGCGGGCCTGTTCAGCGGAATAAACGTTACGGATGACGCAGGCGCCGCGCTCTTTGATGGCTTCGATGACTGCTGGCGATACCGTACCGCCGGCAATTTCTTCATATTGAACGACTGGGATTACGGCCTCGCCGGCTTCGCGTTCCTCGACGATCTGCGCCACCTTGCTGCGCATCTCCGTTTCGACCTCGCGGAAGACCTTGGCATACGCCGGTAGCGCCTTCCTCAGACTCGCCTTGATGCTGCGAATAGCGTCGGGCAGATTTTTGACCTCGAGTGACATAGGTTGAACTCCTCACTTCATCGGTCGGGGATAAGCTCCTTTGAGCAACCGATACAGGGAGTCTAAGGAAGTCTGAGCACGGCAAATGACAGAGGTTGGCCAATTACTGATACAATTCGGACACAGTTCCGGAAAGCCTTGTCCGAACCGAGATTACCGATGAAATGCCAGTTTGAACACGTCACCTTTCCCAAAGGCTGCTCGGTTCGCATTTATCACCGGCAAATCCCTTCCATCCCTTTTGAGTGGCACCATCATCCGGTGTACGAACTGACGCTGACTCTTAACAGCAGCGGCTGGCGATTTATTGGCGATCACATCGACCAGTACGAACCGCTGGATCTGGTTCTCGTGCCATCGGACATGCCTCACACTTGGGCATCGACCTCAGCCATCGATGAATCCCTCCCTCACACCGCGCTGGTAGTTTGGTTTACCAAAGAGTGGGCTCTCCGCCTGGCGGATTCTTGCTCCGAGCTTTCATCCCTCCGCAAACTAATTACCAGAGCCAACGCGGGCTTGAGCTTTCCCACCTCGGCCGGCGCGAGAATGGAATCCCGCCTGTCCGACCTGCTTTCTCACTCGCCACTCAAACGACTGCACACAGTTGAGGAGTTGTTATGCGAATTGGCAGATATGAAAGCAACATCACTTGCGACTCAGATCGCGACTAGCCCAAAATCAGCCGACGAGTCCGGACAACTGGCGCGGGTCCTGGATCTGTTGCACAAGCGCTTTGCAAAGCCGATTCGAATCGAGGATCTATGCACGGCGGCGAACCTATCGGCGCGATCGTTGCATCGACTGTTCACACGTCACCTTGGAGAGAACGTCAGTGAGTATCTAGGAAGAATGCGAATTGGCCGAGCTTGCATGCTGCTGGTAGAAACGGACTACCCCATCAGCATGGTTGCGGCTGAAACTGGATTCACCAATCTGTCGAATTTTAATCGACAGTTCCGGGATGCACGCCACATGACGCCCAAAGAGTTTCGACACTTCGTCGTGAAGTATGGTCGCATGCCCGATGTGCATCCAGAACTCGACCTGACCAAGCGATCTCCATCTCTGGAAAAACGAACGAAGATGCGGCCGCCGGAATCGGCATTGGGCTTAAGTGCGACTCCTGTTCTGGTCGGAGGGCAAAAAGTGACAGCACAAGTCGGGGCTCGAGCAAATTAGAAACAGGGTTCGATCCTTAGCCCGTGATCGATGTCGACGAATCATTGCGGACAACCTCGTTTATCAGTGCAATCGAAGTGAACGCAAAGCTCACCCAGGCTGACCTCGCCTTAGTCGGCACTCTCTCCATTACCGCTATCAATCCGACTCCGGGCGCGGCCAGACAGGGGGATCGAACGCAACTCCAAATCCAACCAGAGTCCCCAATATCCACCACAGTCGTTGGAAAATCGCGATGTCATGTAAGTTATTGATTTTATTTGGTGGGCAGTGAGGGACTTGAACCCCCGACATCCTGCTTGTAAGGCAGGCGCTCTAACCAACTGAGCTAACCGCCCACAATGGCGGATTCGGCCGTGGCGACCTTCATTCATCATATCAGCGGAATCGCCCGCCCGACACAGCGCGCACCTCGCCCCAGTTGATAAACTCACCCGGTGAGCCGCCTAATTGTGAATGCCGACGACTTCGGCCTGACCTCCGGAGTCAATCGAGCAATCCTCGAACTACATCAAGCCGCGGTGTTGACCAGCGCCACCCTCATGGCGCGCGCCCCGGCAACGCAAGAAGCCATCGAAATCGCCCTCCGCACCCCTACTCTCGGAGTCGGCTGCCACGTTGTCCTCGTTGACGGCGACCCCATCCTTCCGCCCTCCGAAATCCCCACTTTGGTTGACCCGCGCACGGGCCGCTTTCATCCTACCCTGGGCGTGTTTTTAAAACGGTTGCTGACAAGCCGCATCCGCGTCTCCGATATTGAGGCCGAAGCCGCAGCGCAAATCACCTCGCTTAAAGCACGCGGTCTGCGCCTCACCCACATCGACACTCACAAACACTCGCACATGTTTCCCACTGTGCTGCGGCCTGTTTTGCGCGCCGCAAAGACTGCCGGCATCGGCCGTGTGCGCAATCCTTTCGAACCATCATGGAGCCGGCAAGCCACACCCGCGGCACCCTTCGCCCGCCGCGCCGAAGTGCGCCTGCTGCGATGGCTCGAGCCCGCGTTCCGGCGCATCGTGGCAGAGGAAGGTTTCTGCACCAGCGACGGAGCCCTCGGTGTCCTGGCCACCGGCACGCTCAATTCCGGCACCATCGCTTCCCTGCTCGCCGCCATGCCGGCCGGCAATTGGGAACTGGTCACGCATCCCGGTTACAACGACGACGCGTTGGCCACCGTCCGCACTCGCCTCCTCGCTTCGCGCGAGATTGAACGCAACGCCCTGCTCACGATCGACAAATCCTCGTCCTTCGAACTCATCTCCTTTGCCAGTCTCGATCGCAAGCCCATCTCGGTCACGCAGCCTTAACATTTCATCGCAGAACATCTAATTTCGCCTATTGCACAAAATAAAAAATACTGGATTGATGAATGATGTGGTAATTGTCGTCAAGGTCAGTAACCGTGACGGTATGCGCACCGGGTGCAAGACTGAAGTATTGATTCACATCCGTCCCATAATACCGGCCTAGCTTGACGCCGTTATCCCAGACCTGCATCTGATTAACCGGTACCGATTCATTTGCGTGAGCTGCGATCTGAACTGTGAATGTGCTGAAAGTTTCATTCGGCGTGGGCGACATAATCTGCAACCCATCAACGAGCGGCTGCACGTTGTAGTTCACAGAAGACTGATGGATGACGTTATTGGATGAGTCCAGATCGAGCACCGTGGTTGAATGATTCCCCGTTGCGAGACTGTAGATCACATCGATCTGGGTGCCATACGAGCCCAGCATCACCCCGTTATCCCATACCTGTGTCTGACTCACAGGCTCGCTCTCATTAGCGCTTGCTATCAATAGCACTTCACCAACGATAGTCGCTCCGTTTGTGGGGTTTGATATGGTGATGCCGCTGGGCTGAGTCGCTGTGCCCGCATTGAAAAAGTCGACCATGGGCGCGACATATTGTGCGGCGCCGGGACACGTCGACAGACCCATCGCTGCGCACACCGTCGCCAGTACATTCTCGTTGTGATAGTTAATCGTCGACTGGAAACCGGGGGCCACATTTGGACCGATCACGAGAGTCGCTGTGCGCCCGCCGCATCCCTGCGAAATGGTGGCAGAACAGCGGTTGTCGGTCGAGAGCGTGGCCTCGTCCCACACAATAAATAGAATGCCGTCTCCGCCGGCGCTGAACTCGGGTCGGGCGAGAATCGCCGGGACGTTGGCCTGAAGCCACTGATCCGCTTCCTGGACGGTACCGTTGTGGGCATCGTCGTTTACATCCGGGGTGATCCAGGCGTAGTTGACCGTGCCAATGTTTTCGAAGTCCGCCGCCATCTGGGTGAATGGCAGGATGTTTACGTCCTGCCCCGTACCAGGACAGACATCCGTAAAGTCAATCAGCGGATTATGGCGCCGATAGTAGAGCCCGTCCGTGCCCCCAAAGAGTCCCTGAAACCCGGCATAGGGCAGGTCTTCCTGATAAGACCTCCAGGAGTAACCTTTTTTGAGGAGTTCGCGGACAACATTGTCTTCGGGGTGCTGACAAGAAACAGTATCGTTGTCAGGCGTAACCGGCTGCCCTGCGACAAACCACATCAAGGCCGGCAAAGAACTATGCTGATCGGAATAAAACTGGGTAGCTAGTCCGTATTGCTGGATCAGTTGATTGATGTATGGCATTTGAGAGTTGCCGACGACGTCTTCATAACTGTGATTCTCCTCATTGATGATCCAAACATGAGAAGAAGGTGGAATGGTTTGTGCGAAGCAGACACTGGTGAAAAGCAAACACGAAGCTACACATAGATTCTTAAATGGCATAGGGGGGAACCATCCATTCGGATATCTAGATTTGCGTACTATCGTTCTCGAAAGTAAATTAGCATGGCAAACCCGGCTCCAGAAATAACATTTCGAACGTCGAGCATATTCGTTTTGCCTGAGCGCCGCTCACGTTTTGTATCTTAAATCCACAACTACATCGCGATGGTGGATGACCGCCGGTCGACTTACTGGGGCGTCCATCGAAAGATCGTCATCTTGTGAATGAACGAAGTGACGGAACCGCTGCCGGCGTTTTCGCCCTCGATTTGATAGTTGACAATCATGTCGCCTTCGGCCCAGCCGAGGCTGTGCGCCGACTCGATTCCTGGGGTAGTAAAGACGTCGTGCACGTTGTCGACGTTTACCCAGTCGTGGGTAACCACGCCGTTATTGTCGCGGTGCATGGCGATCTGGATGTGATGCCATTGATTGGAGCCCCATGTGCGGGGATTGCACTTGACGTTGGTCGACTTCCAGTGGTCGTGTGGCCCAGACGTGTATGCCGCTTCCCATGTGCCGGTGACGCTGGAGCATTGAGTCCCCAGGATCACCGTCTTGCCATCGGAAATGACCTGGTTCAAGTCCAGTTCGAGGTTTTCGACTTGAGACGCATCGGTGAAATAGACGTAAGTGTCGAACACGAAGTAGGTTGATTTTGCGTCTTTTCCGAAGTTATCGGACCAGCGCTCCCCGGCTCTGCCGGAGTAAGTCATGTAGAACTTGCGGGCATCGTCATACGAGGGCGTGGTGGCTGGATAGACGGTTGACCCCCTCGATTCGCCAGGGGTTCCACCATCGTGTACGCCGATCCAGTTGCTTCTGCCATCAAGGTCGCCGGAGGAAACGGCATAAGACGGCACGCTGGAGGGGGCGGCATCAGACGCCGGGGCAGTTCCGGAGGAGTCGGTCACGGTAAACGTGGTGCTGTCGACCGGGCAGATGCCGTTGGTCGTCCATGACTTGAAGTAGACCGTGTGTGTTCCTGCAGCAAGCGACTGGCCGGTCACATCGATGTCGTAGGGCGTGACTCCCACGACGATTGCGGGGCTGTTGTCGATGGAGTAACCGAAGGCAGTCGGCGCAAGGCTGTCGCATCCGACGTTGTGGGCGCGGATCCAAGCTGGGGAGGTGATGAGGGTTCCGTTGACCGGGCTGGCGATGGTGACGTTGGAGGCGGAGGCAGGCCGCGACAAGGCCAGCGCCGAGAATGCGAGAGAAAGAGCGAGGATGGTCGTTTTTCTGGGGCGCAAATTGCAAAACAGGTTGCAGGAAACAGGCACAGATGTCCTCCGGGGGATCGCAATGGAATTTAGGTCTTACGGATGAGGAAGCGATATCTGTCAGGAGTTTGAGCTGACGTTTACTTTCGGATCGGCTTCCGCATAGGGATAGGCAACTGGACCAAGTCGTTCAATCTAAGGGTTCGCGTTTTCTCAGCGGCTAATAATTATTTAGAAAACGCAACGTGGTATGAATCTCTCTTGCGAATATACGTGATGAAGGAGGCAGGAGGCGAGTGATCAGGGAAAAGAAATCGAAATGGTGGCGCGAACGGCGGCTGAATCCGGTCCGAGCTTTCAGGCCGAGCAATTAGACTGATTTGAGCAGAGCCATGAAAGATTCGATCTACGTCTCGAAAGAGAATTATCTGAAGGCCATTCTGGAGGCCGAAGCCGAGGGGCGACAGGTAATTCCGGCCACGTTGGCGCACTGGCTTGAAGTGTCGGCGCCGGCGGTGACGATGGCCCTAAAACGCCTGAAGCGCGATGGTTTTGTTGAAGTTGGCGAGGACGGCATTGTGCGCCTGACGGCCACGGGACGGGAGACGGCGTATCACACGGCGTTGCGCCATCACCTGATCGAGCGGATGCTGAGCGAGATTTTCGGGATGGAGTGGTACGAGATTCACGAGGAAGCCGAGCGGCTGGAGCATGCCGTTTCCCCTGTTTTTGAGGCTAAGCTCAAGGAAAAGCTGGGCGAGGGTGGTGCCTGTCCGCACGGAAATGCGGTGCTTCCGGTGAGCCCGGCGGAACGCAAGCGACAGGGTGAGGTGCCGCTGTCAGAGGCTGAGGGCGGGCGGCGCTATACAGTGGCCAGCCTGCATGAGAGGGATCCGAAACTGCTGCTTTTTTTGCACGATTCCGGGATCGGACCGGCCGAAAGCCTGCGAGTCGTGAGTCAGAACTACGATCAAACCGTTTCAATTGAGTTAGATAAGGGAAGATCGGTTTTATTGGGAAGACCGGCTGCAGAGGCTGTATGGCTGCGGCCGGAAGTTTAGAGATCCTGCAAGAAAACAGTGACTCGCTTTCCCACCCATTTCCGCAAAGAGCGCGGAAATGGATGGGGCACCCTGACAGTCTTTAGTCGCATCTCCTACCCTTTCCCGCAAAAAGCGCGGGAAAGGATAGGGCACCCGAGATTATTCAGTTAACGGATCGATAAAGATAATCGACCGTAACTTAGATTGTTAACCATGATTAACATTGCTGTGGCATACTACTGATCAGGCAAAGTCGGCCGTTCCCCTTATCTATGGCCACCGAAATAAACCCCGCGACCACTGTTCAGGAGCCCTCGCTACCTGAATTGCACTCGAGTGTGCGCGTTTCGCGCTCGCCGTTCTACTGGCGGCGTTTGCTGGGCTTTATCGGTCCGGGATTCCTGATTTCAGTCGGCTACATGGACCCTGGGAATTGGGCCACCGATATTGCGGGCGGTTCGCGGTTTGGGTACACGCTGCTGTTCGTGATTATGGCGTCGAATTTGACGGCCATCCTGCTGCAAAGTCTGTCACTTAGGCTGGGAATTGCCACGGAGCGCGACCTGGCGCAGCTGTGCCGTGAGAGCAGCGGAAGATGGGTGAGTTTCACGCTGTGGATCATGGCCGAGGTGGCGATTGCGGCCTGCGATCTGGCGGAGGTAATTGGCTCGGCGATCGCGCTGCAATTGCTGTTTCACATTCCGCTCATGTATGGCGTGCTGATCACGGGGCTCGATGTGCTGCTGATCCTGCTGCTGCAGCGGTGGGGATTCCGCTACGTGGAAGCCCTGGTGATTGCGTTGATTGGGACGATTCTGAGTCTGTTTGGGATTCAGATGTTTTTGTCGAGACCGGAGTACGGACTCGCGCTGGCCAGCCTGTTCATCCCTTCGAAGTCCATTGTTACGGACCCCGCCATGCTGTATATCGCCATTGGAATGTTGGGCGCGACGGTGATGCCGCACAACTTGTACCTGCATTCGTCGATTGTGCAGAGCCGGCGCTACCAAAGGACGCAGGAGGGCAAGCGCGAGGCGATCCGGATGGCCAACATCGACTCTGCGTTTGCGCTGACGATTGCTCTGTTTGTGAATGCCGCGATTTTGATTGTGGCGGCCGCGGTTTTTCATCGCAGCGGGCACTATGAGGTTGCAGCGATTGAAGATGCGTACAAGCTGTTGAGCCCGCTGGTGGGGGTGGTGGGCGCCAGCACGCTGTTTGCGATAGCGCTGCTGGCGTCGGGGCAGAACTCGTCGATCACGGGAACGCTGGCCGGGCAGGTGGTGATGGAAGGCTTTGTCCACCTGAAGGTTACGCCGTGGCTGCGACGGCTGATCACGCGCTCGCTGGCGATTATCCCCACGGTGATTGTGGTGGCGATTAATGGCGAGCAAGGCACGGAGAAACTGCTGCTGCTGAGCCAAGTCATTTTGTCTCTGCAACTTAGCTTTGCCGTTGTGCCGCTGGTGATGTTTACCAGCAATCGCAAGAAGATGGGCGAATTTGTGAATGGGCCGTGGCTGAGAGGCTTGTCATGGGCGACGGCGGGGTTGATTGCGGGGCTAAATGGCTGGTTCCTGGTGTTGATGTTGAGATGAAGCAGGGGTCAGGGGTCAGGGGTCAGAATTAGAGATCGCTGGTTTAGTTGTATTGCGGTGCGACCTTTGTCTCGTGCACGGAAATGCGAAAATTGTGGCGTTGGGGCGGGACGATTCAGGGCGAAAGGGTGAAATTGAGCCCAAAAACGGTCGAATTTTAATCGAAAGTTCGCGTGTTTTGGGCGATTTTGTGTCGAAAATGCGCTGAAAAACGGCCTGGAACTGCCCCCAAGAGACACCTTCAGTTCCTCCACCGGCCTTCGCCACACACACTTCCGGTTCTTCGCGGCCTTCACTCCGTTCACTTGTTCTTGACTCCCTTGCTGCTCATCGGGCGATTAACATAGGAGCCATGAAGGTACTATCTGCCAGCGAGATGCAGGCCTGCGACCGCGCCACGACGGAGCGGTTTGGGATTGGCTCTGTCGATTTGATGCGGGCGGCCGCGGCTTCAATTGCGGCTTTTGCGCTGGAACAGTTTCCCGAGGCGAAACGGGTGACGGTGCTGTGCGGGCGGGGCAACAATGGCGGCGACGGGATGATGGCGGCGCGGTTGCTGGGGGTGGCGGGATTGGAGGTTTCAGTGCTGCTGCTGGGCGCGGTGAGCGAGATCAAAGGCGACGCGGCGGTGGCGTGGCGGGAACTGAATAACGCTGCGTGCTGCCGGATTTATGGCGTGGAAGCGGGCGAGGACCTGGGACGATTTGACCACCTGCTGAATGCCGATGTGATTGTGGATGCGGTGGTGGGGACGGGGTTTAAGCCGCCGTTGAAGGGGCTGGCGCTGGCGGCGTGCAAGTGGGTCGCGAGAAGCGAGGCGGCGGTGCTGGCGGTGGATGTGCCTTCAGGCTGGCCGGCGGATGAGACCAATGCGACGGTGAGCGATCCGACCTTTCCGGCCGACGCGGTTATTACGTTTACAGCACCGAAGCCGGCGCATGTGTTTGGGCAGTTGACGCGGAATTGGGACCAGGCGGTGATTGTTGCCCCGATTGGTTCACCGGAGGAAGCTATCGTCTCGACGCTGGGAATTGAGTGGGCGGGGACGGCGCAGGGACTTTTTCACGGGGCGCGGGCGGCGGCGGCCAACAAGGGCAACTTCGGGCATGTGCTGGTGGTGGGCGGATCGTTTGGGGCCGGGGGTGGTAAGGCGGGAGCTCCGGCGATGGCTGCGCTGGCGGCGATGCGGGCGGGAGCGGGCCTCGTGACGGCGGCGGTGCCGGAGCCGGCCTTGGCGATTGTGTCGAGTTTTGCACCGGAGCTGATGACGTGGCCGCTCAGGGCCAACGCGGCGGGGCAACTTTCAGCCGAGGGGCTGACGGATGAGCTGCTGGAATCGCTGACGAAGGGGATAACGGTGCTGGCGATTGGGCCGGGATTGGGGCAGAGCGAGGATACGGAGAAGTTTGAGCGATGGCTGCTGGCGGGGACCAAGATGCCGGTGGTGATTGACGCGGATGCGTTGAATAACCTGGGCGCGAATTCTGAATTTCTGACGGCGATTGCGAAGGATCGGGTGGTGGTGATTACGCCGCATCCGGGAGAGATGGCGCGGCTGGCGGGAGTGAAGATCGCGGAGGTGCAGGCGGACCGGCTGGGGACGGCGCGGAAGTTTGCGGCGAGCCATGGAGTGACGGTGGTGTTGAAGGGAGCGCGGACGGTGATTGCGCATCCGGACGGGCGGGTAGCGGTGAATACGACGGGGAACCCTGGGATGGCGAAGGGCGGAAGCGGCGACCTGCTGACGGGGGTGGTGGCGGCGATGCTGGCGCAGTACAAGAACGAGACAGCGCGGGCGGTGGAGGCGGCGGTTTTCCTGCATGGACTGGCCGCGGACCTGGCGGTGCATGAGGGGAACGAGCATTCGCTGCTCGCGACGGACAGTCTTCCGTATTTTTCTCAGGCTTTTCGCTTTCATTCACGCACCGCAAACGGTTATGTTTGGTTGCAGGGGCTGCCGCCGGATTTAGAACCGGTCAATGGCTCCCGTGAGGCAGCTAAATGAGTAAGACCGCCCCCGCCGCAGAAGGCCGGATCCACGAGTTCACGACCAAGAGCGGCGCCGACACGATTGAGGTGGGCCGCAAGCTGGCCGACCTGTTGAAGCCCCCGCAACTGTTGTTGCTGCGCGGCGACCTTGGTACGGGGAAGACGACGCTGGTGAAGGGCATTGCGCAGGCCCTGGACGCGGCCGATCCCGATGAAGTGACCAGCCCCACCTTTACGCTGCTGCATGAGTATGACGGGACGCAGCACGGCAAGCCGGTGAAGCTGTTTCACCTGGATGTGTATCGGCTGGAAGGCGAGCGGCAACTGGAGACGCTGGGCCTGGATGAGCTGTTGACGCCGGACGCGCTGGTGCTGGTGGAGTGGGGCGACAAGTTCAAGAGCATTCAGAAAAAGGCTACGGGCGAGATCGAGATTGTTTCGACGGGTGGAGACGCGCGGAAGATCAAGGTAACGCTGAAAGAAAGTTAGAGCGCACTCGGAATACACGCGGACGTTTTGGAAGTCGAAAGGCATCCTCATGGCATCGAAAGAGAGCCTCATGACGTTTTTGAATGTGTACGAAGACGTGGCGCGAGCGAAGGCGTACGCGAAGCTCGAATTTCCGGGGACATACTATCTCGCGTTTCGTGATTTGCCGGAGATTATCGCCAAGCATGTGCGCGGGAATGAGGCGCTCGATTTCGGATGCGGGGCGGGTCGATCGACACGGTTTCTGAAGAAGCTTGGATTTGAAACTGTGGGGATCGATATATCGAGCAGCATGATCGAGCAAGCGAAGAATGCCGATCCGGGCGGCGCGTATCGCCTGGTGGGTGAGGGCGATCTGTGTGAGTCGGAGACGGCTCGGTTTGATTTGATACTGTGCGCATTTCCCTTCGACAACATTCCCGGAGTTGAGAATCGGGTGCGGATACTGGATGAATTGGGGCGATTGCTGCGCAAAGAGGGACGCGTGGTGATGCTGGGATCGACGCCGGAAATCTATGTGAACGAGTGGGCGTCGTTTACTACGAAAGATTTTGCGCAAAACCGGTTGGCGAAGAGCGGCGACGCCGTGTTGACGGTGATGAAAGATGTCGCCGATGCGCGGCCGGTGGTGGATGTACTGTGGTCGCACGAAGATTATCTAAGGCTATTCAAGGGAGCGGGACTTGAGCTTATCGCCGAGTCGAGACCGCTGGGACGCTCGGATGAGCCCTATCCGTGGGTGAGTGAGACTCGAGTTGCGCCGTGGGTAATATACGTGCTGGGGATTTAGAGGGAGAGAAGTGTTCGGCGTTGAATTAGAGATTCAGGTGGAATTTGTAAGTGAGTTTGCCGGTAGGGTAGACGAGGCATTGCTCCAACCCATGCGGAACGCTGGATTCGTTGTTGTAGACAGCGCGAACGAAATAGAAACTCTTGATGTTTTCCAAGGCGTTCTTCTGGGGAAGATTCTCGATTTTCCGGAATTCCCCGCCGTTCATGGAGCGCAACTGCGGCACGAAGTTGATGTCCATACCACCACCTATGCAATGGGCGATCAAGTGGCCTTTAACGAAGCCCTTCTTTGGCTTGGGGAAACCTCTCTGCCGCTTGTAATCGCGTGTGTGCCCTATGGGGATAGGCATCCCGCAGGCAACGACGATTCGGGATAGATCGAAATCAAATAGATATGTGAAGCAAGAGCCTGACTCGGCGAGATCAATAGTGACAAGCTCAGCTCCAGGATTGATGTCGTAATAGTCATCGCACCATAAAGGCATTAGTTCGGCGCGGAGAGAGGAAATTTCTTTTTCATCGCCCAGAGCGGAAGCGGCCAGGTTTTGATAGGTTCTCAGTGTCAGCATGTTACCGACTCCAGCACGTTCGCCATTGTACCTTGGAATCGAGGATGCGGGTGACGGAGCCGAACCTGGGAATTCTGTAGGTTGGAGAAATCAATTCTATAAATTGGTGAGGACCGGTCTGGGGCTTCAGGTAAATTGGAAGGCAGGCATCGGCAGCGCTTTCCCCTTCATCCCCGACGGAAGTCAATCAACATGAAACCAACGTGCCTGGCGGACTCGATTCAATTTGCGGCCCTGGCTCTGCTGACGGGAATCGTCGGAGCGCAAACCTGTCGTGCTCAGACGGCTCCTCCTTCGCAGGCGCAGGTGTGGCATTCGCGGGCGGAACGCGAACTTGGCCGGGACTCAGCGACCGCGCATAAGAAGACGTACGACATCGATCGTGCGAAGGTCTATACGCTGGCGGAACTCGTGGATCTGGCCCAGTCGCACAACCCTGAAACGCGCGTGGCGTGGGAAACAGCGAAGGGCCGAGCCGCGGCGCTGGGAATTGCGCGGGCAGCTTTCCTGCCTACGATTACCGCTGTGGCATTGGCCGAAACGGTTCGCCAGGCGTCGTTGATCGGAGAATATTTTCATCGCCAGACGTTAGGTATTTTCGAGCCTGCATTGCACGTGGAGTATCTCGTCTTCGATTACGGCAATCGAAGCGGGGGAGTGGATGCAGCGAAGGCGAACCTGCTGGCGGCCGATCTGGCATTCAACGACACGCACCGCAAGATCATCTTCGAAGTAGCGTCGGCGTATTACAGCGTGTTGAACGCGCGCGGGCAGCGGGAGGCGGCTGAAATCAGCCTGAAGAATGCACAAACGGTGGAAGAGGACGCGGTGAATCGCCTGGCCAATGGGCTGGCCACCAAGCCGGACCAGTTGGAAGCCGCGGCGGCTCGTGCGCAGGCGGATTATGACCTGCAGGCGGCGATTGGAGCGGAGGAGATTGCGGCGGGCAACCTGGCCACGGCGATGGGGCTTGCCGCGGACACGAAGATCCAGGTGCAGCCAATCGGCGAACTTCCGCTGCCGACCGAAATGACGAATTCTGTGGATCGGGAGATGGACCGCGCGTTTGCCGAGCGGCCTGATTTATTGCAGCAATTGGCGAGGGTGCGGGCGGCGAATGCATCGGTCAAACAGGCGCGCTCGCGCTATGTGCCGACGCTTAGTTTTACTGGTGATGGCGGGCTGGCACGTGGATACGGTCAGCAGGATTTGTTGCCTGGCGGCTATGCGCAGGGTGAGGTTTGGAACGTGGGGCTCGATCTGCGGTGGACGCTATTTGACGGGACGCGCAGGGAGCACGAAGTGGCGCAGGCCGCGGCTGAGAAACGGGCCGCGGAGGCGGAAGTGGAAGCGCTGCGCGATCAGATTGCCAACGAGGTGTGGGCCGCTTATTCCGACATGAAAATCGCGCTGCGTCAGCAGCAGTCGGCAGCAGCGTTGCTCACGGCTTCAGAACAATCGTTTGAAGCCGCGCATGAATCGTACGGCTACGGTGTGCGTAGTTTGCTGGATGTTGTGTCTGCGCAAAAGACGCTGGCGCAGGCGCGTTCTGAAGATGTGTTGGCGCGGACGCAACTGCTGTTGCAACTGGCTAATCTTTCTTTTAGAACAGGAGATCTGATTGAGGCACAGCCGCCGAAAGTGGGCCCATGAGAAAGGCACGATGAGATCACGATGGCAACTCGGTATGTGGGCTCGCGCTGTCGCGCAAGGTGCGATCGTTTTTCTTGCGACGACGTTATTGTCCGGCTGCGGCCGCGCACCAACCTTCGACATCGTGGGTTCGTTTTTTCCTGCGTGGTTGTTGTGCATGGTGACGGGGATTGTGTTGGCAGTGGTGGCGCACCGCATATTGGTTTGGCGGAATCTCGATAAGGAGATCGTATGGTCCATCGTGGTTTATCCATGCGTTGCCCTGTTTTTTGCCTGCATGTTGTGGTTGGTTTTGTTTAGTTAGCGGAGGGAACAATGGCGCCCGACGAAGAGGAGCAAAGACGACGACGCACAACGGGCCGCATCATCAGCGTGGCCGCGGTAGTGTGCGCCGCGATCTCGGGAATATTGGTGATCGCGCAGGTCACTGCCAATCCGCGCACGGACGATGCTGAAGTATTTGCCAATTACATCGGCATTGCGCCGGTCGTTAACGGACCGATCATGCATCTATACGTTGCCGACAACCAATTAGTGAAGGAAGGCGATCCTCTGCTCGAGATCGACAAGCGTCCCTATGCGTATGCACTGGCGCGGACGCAATCGGATCAGCAGGCACTCGAGGGGGAGATCGGCGACGAGCGGCGCATCATTGCCGGCAAGGAAAGCGCGGTGGATGTGGCGAAGTCGAGCGAGTTAAGTTCAGAAGCGAGCCTGGCGCGGGCCGCGGCCGGCATCAAGCAGGCGACGGCGGATGTGGCGAATGCCACGGCTGCGGTTGGCCGCGCGGACGCGGAATTGAAGTACGCGACCGACAACCTGCATCGGCTGGAGCCTCTGCTGGCGAAGCAGTTTGTCACGGTGGACCAGGTGGACCAGGCGCGAACACTGGTGATTTCACGCTCGCAGGCTGCCAACCAGGCGAGGTCGCAACTGGATCTTGCGCAGGCGGGGCTGACCGCGGCCGAGGCTCAGTATAAGCAAGGGCAAGCTGGGTTAGTTCAGAGTCATCAGCAGATACAACAGGCGACGCACAACGTGACGACACTCGATCCATTGGTGGGACAAGTGGGCGGCAAGCAGGCGGCGATCGATACGGCGAAGTACAACCTGGATAACTGCGTGATCACTGCGCCGTTCAATGCGCGCGTCACCAATCTCACCATTTCGCAGGGCGCTTATGCATCGGCAGGTCAGCATATCTTCACGCTGATCGATACACGGGTGTGGTGGGTGATTGCGAACTTTCGCGAGACGCAGATTCAACGCATACGGCCGGGCATGGGCGCCGATGTGTATGTGTTATCGAGGCCGAGTGTGCGCTTCTCAGGGGTGGTGGACAGCGTGGGATTCGGCGTCACGCCAGACGCCGAGTTAGTGGGCCGACTCTCACCGCAGGGACTGCCCGACGTACAGCGCACGCTCAACTGGGTCCATCTTGCTTCCCGATTTCCGGTGCGCATTCGTATTCAATCGCAACCTTCGGATGTGTTCCGGCTGGGTGAGTCGGCGGTCGTGGTCATTCGCGGCCATAGCTCCTCATCCTCGGGAAAATAGCGATGGCAACCACGGCGATTCAGATCCCGCACGCCAGCCGCTTCACGGTGTGGTTCCTGCAGTTTCTACGGAGTGAGCTTGCGCCCTATCCGGGACGTAGCGCGATTGTTGCGCGCACGGTGATTGCGGCCACCATCACCATGATTCTGATTGTGACATTTCGCATTCCGGGTGGAGCGATCGGCGCGATATTTGCATTTACGCTGTCGCGCGAAAACCTGGGATCAACGGCACGATCGGCCTTTTCGCTGATCGTTGCATTTGCCATCGGAGGACTTTTCATTCCTATCGGCGCGCGCATGTTTGCGTCTGAACCGATTACTCATTTTTTGTGGGAAGCAGCGAGCCTGTTTCTTGTGTTTTTTCTGCTGCGCACGTTGACGGATTATTCGATTGCCATCGGCCTTACCCTGATCACGACCAATATTCTAGCCATCTGGTATTTGCCCGGTCCGGTCGAAAATAACATCGAGCTGACCCTGTGGCAGATAGCAGCGGCCGTGATTGGAGCGCTGGTTACGTTCACCGTTGAGGCTGTGTTCCACGCGCTCTATCCGCATAACGAGCTAATTGAAGGATTGGACTCACGGCTGGGAGTGATTCAGAAGCGCATGGAGATTTATAGCGCCGGCATTGAACCAGACGCCGGTATTGACAACGTGCTTGCGCAGTATGCCACGGTGGGCGTGGGCGGACTGCGGCGGCACCTGGCGCGCACCAACTACGAAACGCTCTATCGCACGCGCATGAGCACGCTGGTGTCGTTGACGGGAAGGGCCATCGATTTTGCGGCCGCCCTTTCTGGGTCAATGATAGTTGCGCCCGCCGAAATGATTCCGCGCACCGCGCGGCTGGGACGGCAGATCGCAGACATTCGTCATTGCCTCAACACGCGCGGAGAACCGTGTGAGTCTGAGTTCGAGCCGGAGCCGGACGCAACCAAACCACTCATGTTCGAGCTTGAGTCAATGGTGTCAAACATGCCGGCCGTTTTCTCGAGCAAGGCCGCAATCGATCCGCGCCTGGAGCTGCTGGAAACTCCGAAATCGTCGAATCGTCTTTTTGTCGACGATGCTTTTACGAATCCTGAACATCTGCGCTTCGTTCTCGGCGGAACTCTGGCCGCGATGCTCTGCTACGTGCTCTATGTTTCGCTGGCATGGCCGGGCATTTCAACGTCGGTCACGACCTGCGTGCTGACGGCGCTTACCAATGTGGGTGCATCGCGACAGAAGCAGGTGTTGCGCATTGCCGGGGCCGCGCTGGGCGGATTCGTATTCGGCTTGGGCGCGCAGATCTTCGTTCTCCCCTGGATCGACTCCATTTCCGGATTTGCGATTTTGTTTGCGGCGGTCACGGCGATTGCCGCCTGGATCGGCACCTCCAGTTCGCGACTCTCGTATGCCGGAGTTCAAATGGCGCTGGCTTTTTACCTGATTCACCTGAGTGAATTCAGTATGCAAACATCGCTCTTGGTGGCGCGCGACCGTGCGATTGGCGTGCTGGTGGGCACCTCGATGATGTGGATGGTCTTCGAGCGCTTCTATCCGCGCTCGGCAGGCGACGAGATGATCCGCGTGTTCGTACGCAATCTGCGACTAATGGCGGATCTCACGTCGGACACGCCCGCCAATGCCAATCCTCAAGCTATTCTTAAAATCCGCCAGCAGCGCGAGCAGATCTATCGCAATTTTGGTGAGGTTAACGCGCAGTCGGACGCGGTGCCGTTCGAGACAGGAGACCGGCGCGCGGGCGATATGGCGGCAAGGGACCGGCTGCGTCGATGGCAGGCATCGCTGCGAACGTTTTACCTGCTTGAAATTCCGCTGTTGCAGTTTCGCGTTTTCGGCGCGGAGACGGACAGGTCAGAATCCTTCGCGCTCATTGAATCGAACTTTCGCAACGCGTCTGGGAGGGCCCTGTTGCACATGGCCGAGGACATCGAGATGCAACTGAAAACACGGCAGCACGATGTTCACCGCGAGCCGAGCCTCAAGGAGCTTCTGCGGCGCTTGTGCGATGAGCACTCCGCCACAATCTCAGAACGCGAGTTGGCGCTGCTTGAGATGTCGAAAAGAATCGCTCCACTGCTTGACAATCTTTCGGAAGAGATAGGCGGCGAACAGCTCTATGAGACGGCTGACGCCGCAGGTGCCTTGATCGCAAGATGAATTTGTTTCGTCTGAATCTTGTCACTGGAGTCTTCGTCGCATCTTTTACCTCGACAGTGCTGAGAGTCGGAACGTTTGGATTCTTCCTGCAGTTTTGGTGAGCTTCTTATCCAAAAGATTTAACCGCACCGATCTAATTAGATGGAGTCCGAGACGCTTTAGTTACAGGCTAAAAACAGCTAAAAACCGCATGACAAATGTTGTAACTTTCTGCTCTGCGCACCTCTCTAGTATGTCGCCGCTGCACTTGTTTCTTTTCATTTTCGTGAATGTTTAGGACCCTCGCGACGAGTGATCAGCCAAGGAGACAGCGGGAGTCCCCTGCTGAATTGGAGAACACATCATGAAGGTCATGTCCTATGTTGTCGCGCTTATGCTGTTAATTGGCGCCGCGACCTCGATTCCCGCCTACGCTCAGGATCGGCACTACCTGGTCGTCACTGCATCGAACACTGCAACGAACAGCCTGTTGGTATACAACAGCAAGAATCAACTTATCGAAACATTGCCCACTGGTGGTAATGGCGGTGTCGCGGGAAACGCGGGTGGAATCGCAACCTCTCGCGATCGTCTGGCCGTGGTCAACTTTGGTTCCAAGGACGTCTCCATTTTCGCGCGTTCCGATGAAGGATTCCGTTTGGCACAGGTAGTTTCCGCGGCATCCAGTCCGGTGAGCGTTGCGTTTGGTCACGACCATCTTTACATTCTCGGAACAACGACGGTCGAATCGCACGAGCTTTTCGAATTCGGCGTGAGCCCGGGGCTTGACGGAAAGGCAGGATTGGTCAAGGCCGATGGTTCTGCGGCCCAGGTTGGAGTTCTCGACAGACAACTCATCATCTCTGAAAAGAGCAATGCGATCGAGACCGTAAAACTGGGACGGGACGGAGCTGTTGAGGGCGTGGCGACACTTGTCCAGAACATCCCCACGAATGTAAACGCACCGTTTGGCCTGGTGACTCGCGACAACGAGGCGTACGTGACGATAGCCCACGCCAACGAGATCAGCCTCGTCCGCAGCGATGCAGTGGTGACTGTTACCGGATCGGGGACGCAAAGCGCGCCTTGCTGGTTGGCTCTCGATGGCCCGTATTTGTTCTCGGCAAATTCGCCGAGCAAGAGCGTGTCGCGCTACCTGGTATATGGAAAGCAAATCATCCAGGCAAAGGCCGTGTCTGCGTCGTTCAATGGAAACCCGACCGATGTTGCCTATAAAAATGGTTTGCTTGGCGTGATCGACGGCACGGGAGCGGCTTCACATCTTTCCATCTTCAGCGTGGATGGAGATGGCGAATTGAACCTGAAGGGTGTTTCCACCATTAACAGCGCGGCGAACGGTGTGGCTGTCGTCGACAGCGAGGAGTAAGAACGTCATCTGGCACGTGTGCGATCAACAACGCGAATACCAAACAAAACGTTGCGAGCTGCGGCTCTGTGCCTTCTATCAAAGTACGGAGCCGCAAGGTTGTCTGAATCACCCTAAATGGTTTTGAACATGCTGCCCTGGGGATGAGCGACTGTGTTCTCATGAAATTCATGGGACGAGGCCAAACCGAACGGACACGCAAGGGCATGCCTGCGACCCTTGGTTTGTTGTTGCTTTCTGCGTTATGGGCCGTGGCCTGGCTGCGCACCGATCTGTTTCCGCATTCAGGAGCAGACATGTTGTCGACGGCACGTGGCCAGGCGGCACTTTTTTTCATCTTCGCAGCCGTTGCTGCGTGTATGTCTTTGGCACGACGCGTCGAATTTCCGCGCGGGCGCTACGCGTGGGCGTGCGCGGGCATCGGTGTTGGTCTGTTCGTGGTTCCGGCGGGCGTGGCGGCCTGCACGCAAGACTGGGTTTCCCGGCTGGACCAAGTCGCGTTTTTCTCTCTGACGCCCGTGTTTGCCGTCGTACTGGAACCATATCTGCAGGACGGCGCACCGCGGCAAGGGAAAAATGCTTTGGCCGGCGCGCTGGCTGCAATCGCGGGTATTCTCTGTCTCTTCCCTCTCGACCTTCCCGGCTCATTTCGCGCGGGAGTAGCGTGGTGCTTCCTTATTGCAACAGTTGTTGGCATCGCGGCAATAAATTGTTTCGCGGTGAGACTTGCACGAGACCTGAGCGGCCGCTCGACTCTCGCGATGGCGGCGGAGGCTGGTGCGGCAAGCGCTGTTTTTTTTGCCGCAGCAGCTGCATTGACGCCGCACAGCGGATGGCGTTGGAGCGAGATATCACCGCAATTTGTTTGGGCAATGCTGATTGACCTCCCTGCCTTGTTGTTGCTGTTTTGGCTGATGCGCCGACTCAGCGCCTCAAGAATGGCCGCTCGGTTTCTTATCGCGCCGCTCTTCGCCACGCTCGGGGGAATTGCACTGGAACCAATGTTGCCGCCAGTGCGCGCCCTTCTCGGCATAGCACTCCTGGCTGCCGGCGCGGGATGGCTTGTCTTCGCGCCTGAGGAAACAAACGATGGTGAGGAAGGGCACTCGCTGACGGTAATACCTGCTGATTTGCCGCGACAACCGCCAACTGACTCTTGACGATAAGGGGACTTGCTCTCAGCATGCTCGGCCGGCGCACGCGAAGACAGTCTGATTCCGCATTGTCGTGTTGAGGATTGTTGTGGCGTGACGAAGTAGCAAAAAAAGCCGTGCCTCTTAAACAAGTGAGGCACGGCGTATTGTTGGTGACCCCGCGCGGGGTGATCGCTACTTGCGTTCGCGCGGTGCGAAGCCGAAGGTCACGGAGACCGAGAGACTGCGAGCCGACATGAAGGTTGGCTGATCGGCGCCGCTGATCGGGGTGGTTTGGTTAAAGGGATCTGTATAAGTAGTCCCCGCAATGGTGTTCGATGTACTTGTGCCGCTCAGTGTCAGGGCGGTCATGTTGTGCTGATTAAGCAGATTGTCGCCGGAGAGGCTGATCTTGGTTCCGTCAAATATGGAATGGTTGCGGACGGTGAAGTTGATGTAGGAAGTAAGGTCGCTGAATGGAGCGATGATGGCCTGGTTGTGATAGGCGCCAGCATCTACGTGCTGCTCTCCGACGCGTTTGTTGAAGAGGCCGAGGTCGAATCCATGATCGGAATAAGTGAGTCCTTGCATCTCGGTATCGGCGGGAGTCCCCTGAACCCACAGCCCTGAGGGAGCATCCACATTCAAGGGTGAAGTTGGAGTGCCGGCATTCAACTTTCCTTCGTAGTAGGCGTTGGCGGCGGTTGCATTCAGGTAGAGATCAAGCCCTTTGGTAAGGACGGCCGTGGTCTCGAATTCGACGCCCTGGGTGATGGAACTCGGTTGAAGAAAGTTGACCGTCTCGGAAGTGGTTGGGTCGATGACACTGGAATAGCTGTTCTGAAAGCGGACGCGGTAGGCATCGGCATCAATGGATATTTTGTTGGCCTTGAAGACGGTTCCCATCTGGTAAGTGGTCGACTTCTGCTGCTTTGGCGGGGTCAAGAGTCCTGGCGTGGGATCAGTCGCAGTCGGCGTGTGGGAAAAATCGTAGACGGTGCTGGGAGGAACGATGCTGCCGGTTGAAGCCTGCGCGTAGATTGCCCAGTCGTTCTGGATGCGGTAGTTGAAATCGAGCGAAGGAAGAGGCGCGTAAAAGGAGCCCGTGTCTGTGGCAGTGGCGGAGCAAGCCGCGATGGTGCTGGCGCAGGTGAGCGGACCGACGGTCTTGCCGTCATCGGCCTTATGGATCACGTTGTAGGTGTAGTAAGCGAACTTACTTCCGGCGGTGACGTTGAACTTTGGCGTGATGTGGAATTCGTATTCCGCGAAGGGCTGATAGGAGTCGGTGTAGAAGGTCTCGTCGAAGTTGGGCAGGGACTGATCGGCCCATCCGCTCAACGGATCGGAAGGGTACTGATGGCGCTTGGTGCGAGCCCAATCGAACCACATTCCCGCGCGCAGTACACCGAACCTGGATGTCTGAGAGACGGTGGCAGTTTCGCCGTACTTGCGATAGCTGTTGTACTTGTCCACACCGCAGGGCTCGGAATAAACGGTGAGCCCAGTGGTGGCGCTGGTCTTGCCGGTTGCAATGACATCGCAAGGAGAGACAGCAACACCGTTGTAGTAGAGTGTCTTCGCGCCCTTGCTATTGGGGGCTATGAACGAGCCGGGAACCAACGAGGGGTTGGCCAGACCGGCTGCCTGGGTAACTTCAGTGATGGGTGTGGCATTGGTGTAGAGTTCGCCGTTGTCGTAGTTGTAGGTGTACCCCTTGAAGTCGATGTACCAACCTTTGCCGATGTCGGACTTGACGCCCACGTATTCGAAATCAGTAGGAACGCGATAGTGGTTGTATTGATAGTCGAGCCAGTTAGTCGGGTCGGAGTTGTTGACCATTTCAAAATTGTAGCCGTAACCGGTGTAAGGCAGGATGCCGCTGGGAGTGGTGTTGTAAGCGGTTTTGGTGGACGTCACCGTTACCGTGGAGGCGCAGAGGGCAGAGGGAGTTGAGGCAAGCGTCTGGCAGCGGGTCGGGTTGAGGCCGTAGGTGTTGGCGGTGAGTTGGATAACACCGCTGAAGCCGGTGATCACGGTCTTTGGCGAGAGCTGGTATTGATAGAGCAACGAACCGGCATTGCGTGTGTTGAAGTTGAAAGTCTGGTAGCCGTCCGATGTCATGTGGTGAACATCGACGAAGAGGTTGGATTTTTTGGGAGTGCCGAAGATGCCGAAGGGGCCGGAGTTGTAGGAGCCTTCGTAGAGCTTGGTGTTCCAGGTGCCGTAGCTCACCGTACCGCGAATGTCTTCTTCGCTGTTGAGCGGCATGGACAGTAGATGGATGGAGCCGCCGAAGGGCGTCGGACCCGTTGTAGAAGCTGTGCCAGGGCTGCGGTCGAAGTCAACACCGCCGATCCACTGTCCGGGGAAGAAGGCCCAGGAGTGATGGGTGGGGCTATTGGTGTCGTAGAACGGCACGCCATCGAAGTCGATATCGAAATCGCCATCGGGGAATCCGCGAAAGGAGGTTTTACTCTGGCCGAGGCCGACGCCATCGGAGCTGATGGTGAATGCGCCAGGAACGATATTCACGATCGAACCGTAGTCGGCAATGGGCGAGGTGAAGTTCCTTATATAGGCATTGGCGATAAGCGACTGAGCGGAGCGCTCCTCAAGAAACCCACCGGAGGGCGCGGTTTCGGCGGCAATCGATTCGATGCCCGCGTTGACCTCAATCTGTTGCAGAACCGAGCTGACGGTCAGCGAGAGCGAGACTTGCACGGATTGCCCGATGCTTATGGTGACGTCCGATTTGCTGTTGGCGGAGAAACCAATGGCGCTGGCTTCAACCTTGTAAGTACCGGCGAGCAAGCCGGGAATCGCATAGTTGCCATTGACGTCGGTGTGCTGGGTCCGAGTCGCGTTCGTTACTTTGTTCGTGACTGTTACGGTAGCGTCCTGGACCCCCTTGCCTTGTACGTCAAGGACGGTGCCGCTGAGATTGCCGCCCGAGTTTTGAACCTGTCTGTTTGAGTCGACTGGAGCCCCAGCCGCGGCGTCTTGGCCTTGCAAAGGAATGTTCGATAGGCTGACGCCAAGCACGCAGAAAAGCGCGAAACCGATGCGCCGTGAAATCAGAAAGTCCTTCATTGATATTCGTCTCCTGGCAATGCGCAGACCGGTGTGAAAGCGCCTGCAGTTTCCGCAAACAGTGCAGAGAGAGTGCGGTTTAAGATTGCAGCTTTCTGCACCACTTAAGAAGCCGCTCCAGTCAGATGAACTGAAGTCTGATGAGTTTTGCTTCGCAAAAGCGAAGCGTGGTGGGGCTGCCCCAAGGGGTTTTCATTGTGCAACGTTTGAAACTTAACCGGCAGGCATGAATATCTGATTACAAGCCGATCTCTACGATTTGCGCTCCTACGCGTTATTCATTGCACAACCTGCGTTGGGGTTGGATTCGATGCGCGAATGATGGCGAAAGGACTCGTGTTTTCTTCAGGTTGCGCAGAGTCGAGCTTCGCCGGCACAGCGACGGTGCGGCTGTGATTTGAATGTGTCACAGGAACGCACTTCCTGAATGCACCTTCAGATTCATTTCAGATATGCTTCAGGTTTCGCGGCACGCAGATCTGTGATTTCGCATGCGCTGAGTGATTTTTCAGCGAATGTTGAGTGTTCATGTTGCTTGGACCTCGTGCATATGCAACGCTGGAATTCATGACGACTTGTTTTCGTTCTCGACGTTTCGGTTTTACGTTTGTCATTGCGGTTGCCTGCTTTGCTCCGCTTGTGCATGCGCAAGAATCTCCAAACCATTTAGCCAATGCGACGGTACTCATCATTCGCCATACCGAGAAGCCGGCAGAAGGTGCCAGTCTTACGCCGCAAGGCTTTGCGCGTGCCGCGAGCTACGCCCACTACTTTCATCCGTTTGTTGTCGATGGCGCTCCCCTCTCGATCAATGCGCTTTACGCAGGAGCCGATTCGCCGGATAGTATTCGCCCGCGTCTCACTCTCGAGCCGTTAAGCCAATCCATCGGGGTTCCGCTGAATACGCATTTCTCTACCAGCGAATCCGAGGCTTTCGCACACGCGCTGGCCACTGAGCCTCATGGCGACCACGTACTGATCGCCTGGCGGCATAAGAAGATCCCGGTGCTGCTTAAAGCTCTCGGCGCACATCCTGCGACTTTGTTGCCCGAGGGAACGTGGCCCGACGATGTGTACGACTGGGTCGTTCTTCTTCATTTCGATGGGGCGGGCAATGTGGATCGGGAACTGCTCATTCACGAACCCAATCCGCTTCCGTAGGAGCACACTTCCTTGCCCCATGCTTTTCGGCGGCTCACATAGCAGTCTGTGCTTGCTGCGCGCGTTGATCAATCGTAAGAGGAAATGCGATGCGAAACGAGGATCCCTGCATAGGAGCACTTTTGAGCGTGATCTTGGCCTGATGCGCGTCGGCGATCCAGCGTGCGATCGAGAGCCCCAAGCCGCAGCCCGCTTGGGTCTTTCTCTCTCTTAAATCGGCTTGGTAGAACCGCTCGAAGATCTGCTCCTGGGTTCCCGGCGCGATCCCCATTCCTGTATCGCGAATGGTCACGCCGGCCTCGGTCGCATCGGCGAAGACTTCGGCGTGAATCTCTCCATTCTCGGGGGTGTACTTGATTGCGTTGTCGAGAAAGATACCGAGTAGCCTGCCGATGAGCACTTCGTCGCCTTCAATGAATACCGGCGTTTCAGGCAAATCCCAGTCGAGGAGAATGCCGCCCGATTCGGCGAGATCTTCCACGCGGCGACATCCGTTGACCACGAGCGCGCAAAGATCGATTGGTTGAAACGTTGCTTCGTGCATGAAGTTTTTACTGCGCACGAGCGAGAGCAAAGCATCGAGGAGGGTGGCAGCCATGCAACATTCGGTGGCGATTCGATTCAAATCGTCGCGGTATTCATCCTCGCTGTGGGCACGATTTAGCGCTAGTTGTGCGGTAGCAAGAATGATGGTGATGGAAGTGCGCAGGTCGTGAGAGACGTCCGCGGAAAACTGGCTCAGGCGCGAAACGGCCGCTTCGAGCCGGCCGAGCAATTGGTTCCAGGCCTCGGCTAGCTGCTGCACCTCGTCCTTGCTTGCGGGCACGGGTACGCGTGCGGAGAGATTGCCGATTCCGATGCCCAGCGCAGCCTTGGTGAGGCGATCGACCGGGCCCATGGCTCGCCGACTGAGAAAGTAGCCGCAGAACGATGAGACGATGAGCAGCCCCGGCAAAAGAAACAGCAGCGCACCCCTGTAGATGCGGAGAATGTCCATCTCCTCACTGAGTGAACCGCCCTGGTACAACCGCAGTTGCATGCCGTTCAGTACAACCTGGTGGCACATTACCATGACCGGAGCGCCGCGGAGTTGCATCACTTGAAAACACACTTCGCGGCAGCCGGAGGAATTGGTGAAGACCCAGTCTGTCTCTCTTGTCGCAGATGGGAAAAACGGTGTTCCGTCCAATCGGCGCAGTTGAAACATGTTGCCTTCATGGGTTACCACCGCATAATCGCGCAATTGCTCGTCAAGGGGCGCTGAGATTTGCCTGGCGCGATTTTCCGCGAGCAACATAATCAGCCGCTCCTCGCGCCCCAGCAAGTGCGTCTTCTTCTCCCTGAGCAGCGCGTAGTACAAAACGCCATAAGAGATCACGCCGAACAGGACAACGCCGGCGAACGTTGCCAGCAGATACCAGAGCGTGAGCTTAGCGCGGATCGGAAGTGGGCGCATCATTCGTTTGCGAAAATGTAGCCGGTGCCATGCACGGTGCGGATGAGCGGCCGACTTTCGGAGTCATCCTTGAGCTTGCTCCGCAGGCTGTGAATATAGACGTCGAGTGTGTTGGCTTTCACCTTATCGGCTGCCCCCCAACCGGCTTCGATCAGATCTTCGCGCGAAGTAACCAAACCACGGCGGCACATGAGGACTTCAAGTAATGCCACCTGCTTACGGGTCAGCGCAACCGAATAGCCGTCACGTACCGCAGTGCGTTGCGTGCGGTTGAGGGTAATGCCCCCGACTTCGAGAATCGGAGGTACCGCATTTTTTGATCGCCGCGTAATAGCTCGCACACGAGCGAGCAGGATCTCAAGCAGAAAGGGCTTGACCAGGTAATCGTCTGCCCCAAGGTCGAATGCCTCGAGCACTTTTGGCACGGAATCAACCGCAGTCAACATGAGGATCGGGGTCGTACACCGCTGGGATCGCACTTTTTCGAGAACCGACAGCCCGGTCATGCCAGGAAGAAGGATGTCCAATAGAGCAGCATCATATTCCCCTTCCAGCAGCATTTCGGCGCCCTCAGTGCCGCTGTACGAGATCGCCACACTATGGCCATCTTCCCGCAAGCCACGTTCGACAAGGGCGGCAATACGCTTGTCGTCCTCGATCAGCAAGACATTCATAGCCGTGTAAGGACAAAGTATCAAGGCTATATGTATGGCGTGTTAATGTCGCGTAAAGGCAGCCGCGAAACCTATGAAGTTGTGCTGCTGGGGTTGTGCCAACCGCCGTCTGCCGCGGCTAGTGCATCAGCCTGCTTCGGCCCCCAGGTGCCACGCTTATAAGGACGAACCCGAGGATGATGCTTGAGTACGTTCTCGACCACGGTCCATGCTGCCTCCACCGCATCCTCTCGCGTAAACAGTCCACCGTCGCCTTTCATGGCGTCGCCCAGGAGTCGCTCGTAGGGAGATTCTTCTCCGGGTTGCTGTTCAAGCAAATAAAGCTCGCGCTGCTCTCCGATAAATTCTTCTCCGGCGAGCTTGACCCGAGCGGCAAGCCCGATCTCCGCATTGGGAGATAGCCGAAAGCGAAGATAATTCCCTTGCCCGGCGGCTGCCGCTGCGTCCGCGAAAAGCTTTTGCGGAGGCGGCTTCAATGCTACAAGTACTTCGGTCGCGGTATCGGGCAGATATTTGCCAGAGCGCAGATACCACGGCACCCCATCCCAACGCCATGAGTCGATAAATAGACGGAGCGCGCAATATGTTTCGACATCGGAGTTCTTTGCTACATCCTTCTCCTGTCGGTAACCAACATATTGACCACGCACCATGTCTGCGGGTTTAAGAGGGCGGATGGCTTTGAACACGGTCGCCTTCTCGGTTTGCACTGCTCCGAAATTGCGACCCGCGGGCGGTTCCATGGCGAGCAGGGCGACAATCTGAAATAGATGATTCTGGATGACGTCGCGCAGGCAGCCGGCGGATTCGTAAAACGCGCCGCGCGTTCCCACGCCGAAGGTTTCAGACAAGGTGACCTGGACGCTGGCGATGTAGTTGCGATTCCAGATGGGTTCAAGAAACGAATTGGCGAATCGAAAGTAAAGGATATTCATGATCGCTTCCTTGCCCAGGAAGTGATCGATACGAAAGATCGAATCCTCAGGGAAAACCGACCGCGCGACGCGGTTCAGCGCGACGGCCGACGCCAGGTCGCGTCCAAACGGCTTCTCTACGATGACGCGCGCATTCGCGGCCAACTTAGAGGCGCCCAGACCCTTGATGACGGTCTCAAAAAGCGATGGCGGGATGGCGAGGTAGTGGGCCGGGCGGCGTGCTGCTCCGAGCGCCTCTTTGATCGACGCGAAGGTATTGCTGTCGTTGTAGTCGCCACTCACATACTTGAGTAGAGAAAAAAGGCGGTGAAGGGCTTGCTTATCGTCGATCCCACCCGATTGCTTGATGCTGTGCGTCACTCGTTTCTGCAGTCGCTCGAGAGTCCACTTTGGAAACGCAACGCCGATTACAGGAACGTTGAGGGTGCCGCGTTTGACCATCGCATAGAGCGCGGGGAAGATCATCTTATGGGCGAGATCGCCTGTCACGCCATAAACCACAAGAGCATCTGAATGAGACGTGCGCATCAAGGGGACTCCTTCTTGTTGGCAGCTTTGATAAAGGTTACCGAATATTGATCGCAATCCCGATGATAACTTGCCGGCGAGACTGACTGGCAGCCTCGGAGAATTGACTTCCGTGTCGGTTGCTTCAGATTTAGGTCGTGTATGACCTGACACGTCCTGTGTGTCCGCTGACACGCGCGTCTTCCTCGATCGCCACCTAACTCCTTATTTTTCAAGTGATTCTTATCGGCAAGCCATTTGCAATCCCCATTGCGCAGGCGGAACACTAGGGGACGCGATGAGGACGATGAACTTCAGCAGGTTGGCAGCGATTCCGGTATTGATTGCAGCGATGTTCTCGAACAAAGCTATAGCTCAACAGCAACCACAGGTACCGCAGACGTCGTCTTCGCAGCGAGTCATCGTGGTGAGTCTCGAAGATCGCAAGCTGGCCCTCATTGAAAACGGCGAAGTGAAAAAAGTGTATAACGTCGCGGTGGGCAAGCCATCCACGCCCAGCCCTGAAGGCACTTTCATTATCGAGCGCCGCGTCGCCAATCCCACTTATCAGCACGATGGCAAGACTGTGCTTCCGGGGCCGGGCAACCCAGTGGGGACGCGGTGGATGGGGCTGAACAAGTACGGCTACGGCATTCACGGAACCAACGAGCCAAAGTCGATCGGCAAGGCCGCATCGCATGGCTGCATTCGCATGGCGCAGCCCGACCTCGAAGAGCTTTACGCGCTGGTCTCGGTCGGCGACACGGTGCGCCTGGTAGGCCAGCGTAACGACGAAACTGCGCGGCTCTTCAATCCGGATCGAACGACCCAGAACGCCATCGTGGCTGCCATGCCCAGCACTCAATTTGTCCAGGTTGCGACGTCCCAGGAACGCACATCTGCTGTAAGGGTGAACCAGACTGCCACTGTTTCCACTATGACTGCGGCCGGCACGCGGTAGGAGAGATCGCCATGACGCTGCTTGACGAAGCAACAAGCGCCCTCGGAGCCGTGCTGCTGCCGGTGGTCGCTGGACTCTTGCTGGAAGAGCTCACCTTTGGAGGATTGGTTCGGCTACTAATTGTTCGGCGTTCGAGAACCACTAAACCCGTCAACCGCAAACATCAACCGCACTCGTAAAGTTCAAGGAGACCTTCGATGCTCGCACTCAAGTTGTTGTTAACTGTCGCAGGAGCGCTTTTGCTGGCTGTCGCGCTGGCAATTCCGCTCGTTGCCATCATTCATCGCATCCGCCGCGCACGCCGTACAGAGGGTCCGGACGGAGACATCATTGAACCAATAACAATTCCGTGGGGAGGCCCTGTGGCGCTGGCGCTTATCGCGTGCCTACCGCTGCTTGTAGCATCGAGCATCGTTGTTGTCGGCAGCGGCATGGGCGCAGTGCGCATAAGCCAGGTTCGCGGCACTCTGCCGGGCACACTGTATCCCGGAACGCATTTCGTAACCCCGCTGCTCGAAACCGTGCAGACCTTTGACCTGCGCGATCATCTTTTTACTGCGGGCGTTGTCGATGGCGGACCGCGCACTTCCG